>OGSS01000011.1_pt1 | contig 253869 bp, 201 predicted proteins | sample 1553591 | NCBI WGS metagenome assembly OGSS01 (sample SAMEA2580061, study PRJEB22360) | human gut metagenome | biome: human gut; feature: human-associated habitat; material: faeces | place: Denmark | collected 2008/2010
GTCGTAACAAGGTAGCCGTACCGGAAGGTGCGGCTGGAACACCTCCTTTCTGGAGCATGGGCTCATGTGGCTCGCTACACGTTTCACGTTTTTTTTCACGCTAGATGATTGCCCGTGACGGGTTAACCATAGTCTCTTAGCTCAGTTGGTTAGAGCGCTACACTGATAATGTAGAGGTCCGCGGTTCAACTCCGCGAGGGACTACAAGCCGGGGGATTAGCTCAGTTGGCTAGAGCGCCTGATTTGCATTCAGGAGGTCAAGGGTTCGACTCCCTTATTCTCCACGTGTAAAGTTCTTTGACATGCTGGAACGTTAATGGATCATTTGATCCACGAAGTAAAAATGTAGTAGAATAACACAGAGCCGCTGTCGTGGTGACACGATGGCAAGGTAAAATTATTTAATAACACGACGCTAACGAACGTGAACAACTAAGGGCGCGCGGTGGATGCCTAGGCTCTCGGAGGCGATGAAGGACGCGATAAGCCGCGATAGGCCACGGCGAGGTGCAAGTAACCCTTGACCCGTGGATTTCCGAATGGGGCAACCCGGCTGGATAGATTCCAGTCATGCATTAATGCAAGCGAACGCGGGGAACTGAAACATCTCATTACCCGCAGGAGAAGAAAACAACAGTGATTCCCCCAGTAGTGGCGAGCGAACGGGGAAGAGCCCAAACCGTTGCCGTTTCGGCGACAGCGGGGTCATGGGACCGCGATATTCGACGATGGACGAAGTGCAATTACCTGGAAAGGTAAGCCGTGGAGGGTGACAGCCCCGTGCACGACACCTCCATCTAAGATAGCGGTATCCCGAGTAGGGCGGGACACGAGAAATCCTGCCTGAATTCGCCAGGACCTCCTGGCAAGGCTAAATACTCCCGAGAGACCGATAGTGAACCAGTACCGCGAGGGAAAGGTGAAAAGTACCCCGAGCAGGGGGGTGAAATAGACCCTGAACCCGCGCGCCTACAAGCGGTCGGAGCCATGAAATATGGTGACGGCGTGCCTTTTGCATAATGAGCCTACGAGTTAGTCGTCACCAGCGAGGTTAAGGGCTTCAGGCCCGTTAGCCGAAGTGAAAGCGAGCCTTAACAGGGCGTCGAGTTGGTGGCGCTAGACGCGAAACCTTGTGATCTACCCACGAGCAGGTTGAAGTCGCGGTAACACGTGATGGAGGACCGAACCGGTAAACGTTGAAAAGTTTTCGGATGACTCGCGGGTAGGGGTGAAAGGCCAATCAAACTGGGAAATAGCTCGTACTCTCCGAAATGCATTTCGGTGCAGCCTGTGATGTTCTGTTCCAGAGGTAGAGCTACTGGTTGGACGCGAGGGCTTCACCGCCTATCAAATCCGGATAAACTCCGAATGCTGGAACACGAAATCATGGAGTGAGCCCGCGGGTGCTAAGGTCCGCGGACGAGAGGGAAAGAACCCGGACCACCGGCTAAGGTCCCGGATGGACAGTTAAGTTGATCAAACGAGGTGGGATCGCCGAGACAGCTAGGATGTTGGCTTGGAAGCAGCCATTCATTTAAAGAGTGCGTAACAGCTCACTAGTCGAGCGATCCCGCGTGGATAATACACGGGCATGAAACTGTCAACCGAAGCCGTGGGGTTAGTTAATGACTAACCGGTAGGAGAGCATTCCTGCCAGCTTTGAAGGTCACCCGCGAGAGTGACTGGAGCGGCATGAAAAGCAAATGTAGGCATAAGTAACGATAATGGGGGCGAGAACCCCCCACGCCGCAAGACCAAGGATTCCCCGGCAATGTCAATCAGCCGGGGGTCAGCCGGCCTCTAAGGCTAACCCGAACGGGGACGCCGACGAGAAACGGGTTAACATTCCCGTGCTTCTCGTCACCGTGACGCGGTGACGGGGTGATGAATGGACCGCGCGCTGACGGAATAGCGCGTTGAAGGCCGTACCCGATGACGGTGGTAGTCAAGCACGCCACCGGAGGCGAGAGCCGATAGTACCACGAGACTCCGGTCGAGTGGATAGCGTCCAGGCAATTTACCCCCTAGAAAACCCGCTAAACTTCAAGTGACGAGGAACCGTACTGTAAACGGACACACGTGGTCGGGTAGAACATACCAAGGCGCTCGAGTGATTCATGGTCAAGGAACTAGGCAAAATAGTCCTGTAACCTCGGGAAAAAGGACGCTCTAGTGATAGAGCCGCAGAGTAATGGCCCAGGCGACTGTTTACCAAAAACACATGGCTATGCCAAATCGAAAGATGACGTATATGGCCTGACACCTGCCCGGTGCCGGAAGGTTAAGAGGAGAGCTCATCGGAAACGAGAAGGTTTGAATTGAAGCCCCGGTAAACGGCGGCCGTAACTATAACGGTCCTAAGGTAGCGAAATTCCTTGTCGGGTAAGTTCCGACCTGCACGAATGGTGTAACGATCTGGGCACTGTCTCGACCATGAGCTCGGTGAAATTGTAGTTCCGGTGAAGATGCCGGGTACCCGCGACGGGACGGAAAGACCCCGTGAACCTTTACTGCAGCTTCGCGTTGTTCCCGGGCACGGGACGTGTAGGATAGGTCGGAGGCATTGAAGCGGTTTCGCCAGGAATCGTGGAGCCATCGTTGAAATACGACCCTTCTCTTGTCTGGGATCTAACCCATTGTAATGGGGACACCGCGTGGTGGGTAGTTTGACTGGGGTGGTCGCCTCCAAAAGCGTAACGGAGGCTTCCAAAGGTACCCTCGGGTTGGTTGGTAATCAACCGTAGAGTGCAATGGCACAAGGGTGCTTGACCGGGAGACCAACAAGTCGATCGGGTGCGAAAGCAGGGCATAGTGATCCGGTGATCCCGCGTGGAAGGGTCATCGCTCAAAGGATAAAAGGTACTCCGGGGATAACAGGCTGATCGCCCCCAAGAGCTCATATCGACGGGGCGGTTTGGCACCTCGATGTCGGCTCGTCACATCCTGGGGCTGGAGAAGGTCCCAAGGGTTCGGCTGTTCGCCGATTAAAGTGGCACGCGAGCTGGGTTCAGAACGTCGTGAGACAGTTCGGTCCCTATCTGTCGTGGGCGCTGGAGATTCGAGAGGTCCTGACTCTAGTACGAGAGGACCGGGTTGGACGCGCCGCTAGTGAACCTGTTATGACGCCAGTCGTACGGCAGGGTAGCCACGCGCGGACGGGATAAGCGCTGAAAGCATCTAAGCGCGAAGCCTGCCTCGAGATGAGATCTCCTTACAGGGTCGTCGTAGACGACGACGTTGATAGGCCACAGGTGTAAAGCCGGTGACGGCAAAGCCGAGTGGTACTAATCACCCGAAAGTTGACGTTCGGTGGGTGAGATGATTCGATTAACGTTCCGGTTGATTGTCAATCAAGGTGATTGGCGGTCGATAGAAAAGCATGAATAAATGAACTTTAAAGATATTGTCACGAGTGGCCGGAGGGCTCGATGAAGTGACTGGAAAACATTAAAAGGTGTCTATAGCGACGGTGATCCACCTCTTCCCATCCCGAACAGAGAAGTTAAGCCCGTTAGCGCCGATGGTACTGCCCTTGGGTGGGAGAGTAGGTCGATGCCGAATTTAGAAGAGAGGGCGAGTTCAAGTGACTCGCCCTTTTTTTATTTTGTCTCATTTTCAATTCTTCATTTTCAATTTTCAATTGTTTCATTACCTTTGTGTACATGAGAATTCGGACCAATATAATATCGATAGGATTAATCTTGTTAGCTTTATTCATTGCCGCTATTTATTTAATAGGGGAAAAGATTAGTGACGTGGGGAACGATATGAATAATGCGAATGCACGAGAGGCTTGTCGATACCGGGCAGAATCTGTTGCATATGAATTTAAGAAAACCGAAGAATTACAGCGATTGGCGAGAGAGTTTTTTGGGAAAAGTGAATCTTACCGGGAGCAGGATTTATTTTCGCTTTTGAAGACGATGCAACAATTGGACCCGAAATTAAGTAGAACTTGGTTTTTCAGGGGTACCAATGATTCTCTACGGTTGTTGGAACGGAATAGTTCCGAGTTACGTAAGATGAAACTTTCCGGGATCGAGTTAAAGTATATGTATACCTTATTGGATTCACATGCGGATCACCATTTTAGTGGTACGTACCACGAGGATGGAAAGACTTACTGGACGACAATCGAGGCTATTGAACCGACAGCGACCCGGCGTATCCTTTTTGGATTTGATATCTCGTTGACAGACTTACATTCATATTTTGCAGAGGTTACAGGAAAGGTGTCAAGTTACGTGTTTATTGTAAATGAACGGGGTATATTACTTTCGCATCCCGATGAAAATTTATTGGGAACCTCACCTTTCCAAAAAGAAGAGTTGGATTCTATCAAGGAAGTATTAAAAAGTCAGAGTGAATTGGAAATTATGGTTCATTCTAATTTTCTGTCTTCACAGGTGCTTCGAATTTACTATCCCTTACTTGTCGGGAGTGAAAAGTGGGTGATTGCCGTTAACGTGCCGCAGTATGGAAATCGGGAGATATTGGATGAATTTCATCGTTACACGGCGATGATTGCCTTGATTACAGTAGTTATATTCGCAATTTTGTTACTTTTTGCCCAGCATAAATGGCGTAAGGAATACCGTTTGCGGCGTAGTTTGGAACAGGAGTCTATGGAACTGCATTTACAACAGTTGAAAAATCAGATTAACCCTCACTTTTTGTTTAATTCCTTGAATTCCTTGAGTGTGTTAATTGGTTCGGATTCGACTTTGGCGAGGGAATTCGTGTTGAAGTTATCAAAGGTGTATCGCTATTTGCTGGAGACAAGAAACGAAAGCTTGTCCACGGTGAAGGAAGAGATCGAGTTTACCCGGCAATATTATTTTTTGCAGAAGATTCGTTTTGGGGATCAGTTGGATTTGTCCATAGATGTGAGACCGGATTGTTTGGAAGCAAAGGTTCCTTCGATCAGTTTACAGATGTTAGTAGAGAACGCTATAAAACATAATCAGGTGACTTTACAAAATCCCTTGCATATTAAAATTTATGATCGGGATGAATGTTTAATCGTGGAGAATAATTACCAGCCCCGTGCAGAATCTAGCGAGGAGTCCATGGGCGTGGGTTTCGAACGCATTCAGGCCATTTATGACTTTTATTCTGGTGAGAAATTTGTATGTGATTGTGAAAATGGATGTTACGTTTGTCGACTACCTCTTTTAAAAAATCGTTTATAACAAAAAATCGATGATTCACTCCTTTTTTTCGGGGTTTCACTCCCCTTTTATTTTTATTGATTGAAATCTGTCTTATCATTGTAAAGAATCAGTTAACCAGATAGATTTAATGAATAAAAGAAGTATGGTAAGAACAAAAACATTCATTTTAGGTGCGATAGCCCTTGTTGCCCTATCATTATTGTCAGAACCGGGATATTCTCTGGAAAGACGAAAGAAAAAACATGCCAAGGATACAACGGAAGTGTCTAAACCGGATGCTTACGGGGATTTGGTGAAAAAAGCCAAGATTACTGAAGGTATGGTAAAGATTTTAACGGTTGAGAATGATTACTATTTCGAGGTGGCTGATTCGTTGATGGGACGTGATCTTCTAATCGTTAATAAAGTGTCGGGAGTACCTTACGAGTTGAATGATGCAGGCTTGAATAGAGGAATGGAGTCGAATGACAAGCTCGTGCGTTTCTATAAAGATAAATCTATGAACAAGGTGTGGGTGACAACTTACAATGGAAAGGTAAGTGTACCCGAGGGAGATGCGATCAGTGAGTCTGTGAAGGCCAATTATCGCGAGTCCGTGATCGAGTATTTCCCGATCGAGGCTTACGGGAAGGATTCGACTTCTGTGGTTATCAAGGTGAACAAGATTTTTGACGGAAGTGAGAAAAGTTTTAATGATATATATAATGAAATTGCTTTAGGCGGTTCGGTAAAAAAGGACTTGTCGAAGATATTGGGCGTGAAGGTTTTCCCCAAGAATGTGGTGGTAAAGGCGTTAATGACGACGCAGGTGGTTGATGGCGGCGTGGCGGTACCTCTTACGGTTGAAACGACAACAAATTTGGTGTTATTACCTAAGGTTCCTATGAAGCCACGTTTCGCCGACCCCCGTATAGGCTTTTTTGCCACGGAGCATATTTATTTTACAGACGAGCAACAGCAAGTGGAAAAACGGGAATTCGTTCATCGTTGGAGATTGGAACCAAAACCGGAAGATATAGAGAAATATAAAAGAGGAGAGGTCGTAGAGCCTGTGAAACCGATAGTGTTTTATATAGATCCTTCTACCCCGAAACAGTGGAGAGAAGAGATTAAAGCAGGAGTTCGGGATTGGCAGGCCGCATTTGAGGCAGCGGGTTTTAAAAACGCTGTGGTCGCGAAGGATGCACCGGAAGGTGATGAAGATTTTGACATAGACGACATTCGTTATTCGGTCATCACCTATGCGGCATCCCAGCAGGCTAATGCAATGGGGCCGTCCGTGGTTGATCCCCGTTCAGGAGAGATTATCGAGGCAGACGTGGTTTGGTGGCATAACGTGATGTCATTATTACATACTTGGATGCGAGTACAGACAGCACCGATAGATCCGAGAGCCCGTGCAAATAAATTGAGCGACGAGCATATGGCCAGTGCTATCCGCTTTGTTTCTTCTCACGAGGTAGGGCATACTTTCGGGTTGAAACATAACATGGGTGCTTCTCATGCTTTCCCCGTGGATTCTTTGAGATCCCCGAGCTTTACGGCAAAAATGGGTGGAACGGCAAGTTCTATCATGGATTACGCGCGTTTTAACTACGTGGCACAACCGGGTGACGGGGTAAAGGAAATTACTCCTAAAATCGGGACGTATGACAAGTTCGCAATAAACTGGGCTTATCGTTGGCTAGACACGGAGACACCTCAAGAGGAGTTGCCGATATTGAATGAATGGATTCAAGAGCATGAAGGAGACCCGATGTATTGGTATGGCGAGCAACAAGACCCGAAAGATCCGATCGATCCTCGTTCTCAGGATGAAGACCTTGGAGATGACATAGTGAAAGCCAATCGTTACGGGATTATGAATCTGAAACGGATTGTTCCGAATATTGTCGCATGGACAGAGGAAGACGGAGAATCTTTCGCGGAGGCAGGAAAATTATTGATGGCGGTGATTAACCAATGGAAGATGTATGCCGGGCATGTTACAGCTAACGTGGGAGGTATTTATATCAACAACCCGGTGAAGGGAAGTCCGGAAGATCGGTATATCCCGGTGCCGAAAGAGATTCAGAAGGAGAGCGTGAAGTACTTGATTGAAGAGGTGTTTATCGTTCCGGAATGGTTGTTCGGTGCTGAGGTCTGGAAGAAGAGTTACCCGATCCAGATGGGCGTGGAATATTCTCCTTACACGGTTGCACGAGAGTTGCAGTACGCTACATTCTATAATCTGTTGAAGGACGAGCGTTTGTTGCGTATGTTTGATTCTGAAGCGACTTTAGGCCGGGCGAAGAGTTACACGCCGGAAGAGATGTTCGCGGATATTCATAACGTGATATTTGCCAGCAGTAAGGCTGGGCGTAACTTATCTATCTACGAGCGGATGACACAAAAGAATTTTGTCGATGCGATCATCGTTAGCTCGAATAGGGCTGTGGAGAAAACGACCAAGAAAGCGTTACATCATTCAAACACGTGTTGTTTTGCCTCTAAAGTTCCCGAATTTACGATTGAGCCTAGAGAAGAGGTGCAATTGAGGACCTTACACTTCTCTTCCATGGGTAGAGTTTCCGAGGCTGTATCGGTGAAGAGAGGCGAATTGTTGAAAATTTTAAAATTAGCGGAAAATAAACGAAACACGGGTAATGTAGAAACTCGTAATCATTACGAGGATTTGATTATTCGGGTGAAAGAGGCGTTGAATATGTGATGATTTTACACCTTATAACATACAAATTAAATAAGTTAGCATGAAGAAAAGTTTATTATTAATTGCGTTATTGTGTCCGCTTTGGCTGTTTGCCCAAAGCGAGAGCGACTATCGTACGATCAAAGGAGTCGTGATGGACTCCGTGACGAACGAGACTTTGATTGGAGCTACGGTAATGATAGACCCGGATGCGGCAGAGGCTAAGAATCTCGGCCCGAAGGGAACGATTACTGATTTTGACGGAAAGTTTGAATTGAAAGTGCCGAAAGCGGTGAAATATGTGGTGGTTAGTTTTGTCGGTTATAAAAATGCGAAACTGGACGTGACGAAGACCACGGAATTTAAGGTTATGTTGCAACCGGACCAGGAGCAGTTGACCGAGGTGGTGGTGACGGGTTACCAACCTATTGAAAAACGTAAGGTAACTTCTGCGATTCAAACCGTAAAAATGGATGATATTAAACGGATCGGTGTTGCCAGTATTGATCAATTATTAGAAGGACAAGTTGCTGGTATGACTGCAATACCAACAAATGGAGCGCCAGGAGCACCGAGTAAGATGCGTATTCGGAGTACGGTATCATTAAGTGGAGGGACCGACCCGCTTTGGGTTTTGGATGGAATGATTTTGGAAGGAAACGATATTCCAACAAATTTCAGCGACAAGGATAATATTGATAATTTGTATAATACTTCAATCGCTGGCGTGAATCCCGCTGATATTGAAAATATTACTATTTTGAAAGATGCTGCTGCAACTGCAATTTATGGTGCTCGTGCTGCAAATGGTGTTATTGTTATAACGACGAAGAAAGGGAAAGCTGGTAAAATGCGGGTGAATGCATCTGCGGCAATGTTCGTGACTGTAAAGCCCGATTTAGGAAAGTTGAATTACATGAATTCTTCTGAGAAAGTTGATTTCGAGCTAAACATGGCAAGTATTGATTATCCTGATATGGAAAAATCTTTGAAGGGGGGAGTTGCTCGTATTTTAAATAATTACGGTCAATGGGATACGTATCGTGAAGGTGGTTTTAATGCAATTTCCCAAGAGGCGCAGGATGAAATTAATACGTTGCGGAAAAAAAATGTCGATTGGGGGGATGAAATGTATCAAACAGCTGTGAATCAACAGTATAATTTGAGTGTGACAGGTGGATCCGAAAGAGCACGTTATTTTGCTTCTGCGGGTTATTACAATGAACAAGGTTCGACAATTGGTACGAGTTTCGAACGTTTTAACGGAACATTGAAGACAGATATAGATTTACGTGACAACCTTCAAGTGAGTTTATCTTTATTCTTGGCACAGAGTACGCGTAAAAGTTATATTACAGACTTGGGTGGTTTCACGAATCCTGCTAATTATACCAGAACCGTTAATCCTTATTTAGAAGTAAAGGATGAAAATGGAATGTATATATATGACCCAGATATAGAAGGTGTTACCGGTTTGGCAGGAGAGAGATATGTACCATTTAATATGGTAGAAGAGCGGGAGAATACGGATTATTCTTTGAAAAATTTAGCCGTAAAGCCATTGATTTCATTGGAGTACAAGCCGTTCACGTGGTTAAAGTTATCTACATTATTAGGATTGCAAATAGAAAATTCTCAAACAGAGAAGTTTGCGGATAAGGATACCTATTATGTACGTAAATATAGGGAAACAGCCTATTCATTTAAAGATGGTTATTGGATTCCGGAAGGTGGAATTATTCAGAACTGGACAGATGATATGTCGCAATATCAATGGAGATTGCAGGGTGAGTTTAATAATGTTTTTGCAGATAAACATGCTGTAAACGTGATGGTTGGTTATGAAATGCGGGGTAATAAATCAACTCAGATTCACACAAAAGGATTTGGGTATGATTCTAAAGCCTTAACGACGAAACCGCTTAACTTCCCTGATGGGAGTGACTACTCTTCGAGCACCCTATATCAGCAGTATAAAAGAACGGAATATGAAAATCGTTACTTGTCTTATTATATGACAGCATCTTATAGTTACGACAATCGGTATACCGTATTTGGAAGTATGCGTTTTGATGGATCGAATCTGTTTGGTGTTTCAGATAAATATAAATATTTACCTTTGTGGGCTCTGTCTGCAGCATGGAATGTGGATCAAGAAAGATTTATGGATAATGCTGAATGGGTGTCTAGTTTGAAGTTGAGACTTTCTTACGGATTGCAAGGTAATGTGGATAAAAATACATCTCCTTATATAGTTGGTACTTGGGGAGAAACCTCTGGTCTTGGGGATTCAAGTGAACCTACTATTACCGTGACCTCTCCACCTAATCAGAAATTGCGTTGGGAAAAAACCTCAAACTGGAACTTAGGTGTTGATATGGGGGTGTTGAATAATAGAATCACCTTCAGTATTGATGGGTATTATCGTAAGAGTAAAGATTTGATTGGAGTACGTTCCTTACCTTTGGAGAATGGTTTTGATTTTACCTCGATGAACTGGGCTCAGGTTACAAATAAAGGATTTGAGTTTACAATATCTACGGTAAATGTTCGAACTCAAAATTTCCGTTGGGCAATGGATTTCAATATCGCTCATAACAAGAGTAACGTGGATCGAATTACAATACGGGAAAATGAGCGGATGCCTTCATTACAAGGATATTCTGTCGGTGCTTTATTCAAATTGAATACAGCAGGAGTGGATGAGAATGGATACCAAATGTTCTGGAAAGATGGACAAAAAGTGTCATTAAAGGATTTCTTTGCTTTGGATTATAGTTCGGAAGGACTTCCTACAAGTACTTTAACAAACGAGGAGTATAGTAAATTGTTTACTTATGCGGGAACGACAGAACCTAAGTTTACAGGAGGTTTTATAAATAAATTCTATTATAAGAATTTTGATTTGACGATTAGTACAAGTTTCGTAATAGATCAGACAATGCAGGAAACTCCCTTCTATTCTCCTTCTGGCATGTCTCCGGGTACGAACTATTCGAAGAGAGTTGCGGATATCTGGTCTCCTTCTAATCCCAATGGAATATATCCAAGAATCATGAACCATTCATATTGGATGGATTCAGATAATGATTTTATTTACACGTGGATGGATGACACGAATGCCGGATTTAAAAACTATGATTACTGGTTTAAGGATATGAGTTACTTGCGAGTTAATAGTATTCGTTTAGGTTATTCTTTACCTGATAATGTTCTTAAGAAGTTAGGCTTTGGTGTAGCCCGCATTAGTGTAGAAGCAAGAAATCCGTTCGTGATCGCTTCTAGTTACAAAGGGTATTTTGATCCGGAAACTTGGGGAAATGTTTATACGCAACCTCTGCCTAGAACATTCTCTTGTGGAATAGATTTAACGTTCTAATTTAAAACACGGTAAACATGAAAATTAAAAATGTAATATATTCGATATGTTCTGTGGTAGTTCTGTCTTCTTGTAATTATTTGGACATAACTCCTGCGGGAAAGGTGATACCAGAGAAGGTGACTGAATTTAGAGCATTGGTTACATCTGCTTACACGACAGTTCCAGCTTATAAGTATTTGTTGTCAGTTAGATCTGATGAGTTGTTTCCTGTATCTAGTGGACAGACGTATTCTAGTTACATCAATATTGCTCTATGGAACGATAACGCATCGAACTCTTTGGTAAGTTATCCATGGGGAGATCTGTATAAAACGATTTTTTATGCGAATAGTGTGATTGCAGATGTGATGAGTGCTGAAATTGACACGCAAGATGATTCTCGTGAACAGGTAATGGCAGAAGCGTTAACATTACGGGCTTTCATGCATTTTGAATTGTTGAATTTGTATGCTAAAACTTATAATGCGAATACTGCTAGTTCTGATAGGGGGATACCTGTTGCAACCTCAATTGATATTGAGCAACGTTATGTTCCTTCGACAGTTGAGAAAGTGTATGAACAAATTTTGAGTGATATTGAAGAGGCAAAAAGTTTGTGGAAAGTGGAAGAACAACCGGAAGGAACGAAATATCGTTTTTCTAAAAAGACTGCTTTAGCTTTAGAAGCTCGTATTCGTTTGTATCGTTCGGAGTGGGAACAGGCATTAAGTTTGGCAGAGGAATTGATTCCTACGTGTGTATTGGAAGATTTTAATGATCCTCAAGCAACTTTGCCTTACGTGACATCTTCTAAAGAATCTTTGATGAATTTGGAAAAGATTGTGGGTAGTAGTGATGTGCGTGACTTGTACGTGCTTCCGGAGTATATGAGTAAATATAAAGATGGAGATTTACGTCCAGCTAAATTCTTTGTAAAAGACGGAGAATATTATAAATTAGTGAAAGGAAACGGGGATAATTTGAAGGTTTCTTTCCGGGGAGCTGAAATTTATTTGATCTCAGCAGAGGCTGCAGCTCATGTGGATGGTAAATTGGATTTGGCAAAAAATCGCTTGAAAGCATTAATGGAGAAACGTTTAACCCCGGAATTGTATGCCGAGAAATCTGTAGAAATAAATTCTATGAATCAACAGCAATTGTTGGAAGAAGTTGCAGATGAAAGAGCCCGGGAATTTGTTATAGAAGGACATCGTTGGTTTGATTTGAGACGTACAACTCAACCGGAAATCGTGAAACCTAATCCAAGTGGTAATACTTCGACGATTACGTTGGGTTCAGGAGGCGTCGGTTATGTTATTCCGTTCCCAACTGTAGCAACGGAATCTAATCCGAATTTGCACAATTAATTTGTATGTTACTAGGTTGATCTAGTAGTTGGAAGGCCGTGGGGGTGGTTCCCCACGGCTGTTTTTATTGCTACATGAATTATTTTCGTTATTTTTGTGAATACAGAAACGATGGATGAAAGAATCCGGAGAAAGTATTGATAAAAATAGCCTATGAATGCAATTATAATTGAAGATGAATATCTTGCAGCGGCAGAGTTGGAACGGCTGTTGGGAGAGGTAGCCCCGGAGATCACGATATTGACGAAACTGGATTCGGTGAGCGAGAGCGTGAAATGGTTGAAGAAGAATAAAGCCGATGTGATTTTCATGGATATTCATCTGGGGGACGGGCAGAGTTTTGATATTTTTGAGCAGGTGGAGATCACGGTACCGGTTATTTTTATCACGGCTTATGATGAATATGCGCTCAAGGCATTCAAATATCAGGGGATTGATTATATATTAAAGCCTTTTGATAAAGAGGAATTACAGCAAGCATTGAATAAACTGGAATCTCTTTCCCCGGTAAATGCTCCTTTCCCCGTGGCATCGTTGACCGTGTATCAGGAGCGTTTCCTGGTTACCGTGGGGACGAAGATGAAATCCGTGACGGTGGGGGATGTTGCCTATTTCATGGCGGATGGGAAATATCTGGTACTTTTCACCCGTGACGGGCAAAATTATATCTTGGATCAAACGATCAGTGGTATAGAGACGAAATTGAATCCGGCACAGTTTTTCAAGATCAACAGGAAATTTATTATCAGCTATAATTCGATCAAGGAGATGGTGAAATATTCCAACAGTAGAATCAAGATCGTGTTAACCCCGGCACCTCCTGCCGGAATTGAGGCAATCGTGAGTTCCGAGAGGATTCAAGAGTTCAAGCAATGGCTGAATCAGTAATTATTCTATCGGAATGTTGGTATCAGCCCGGTAAGTAGCGGGAGTTTTTCCTGTATGTTTTTTAAAGAATTTTCCGAACGAGGATTGATCGCAGAAGTGAAGGCGGTCGGCAATCTGTTGCAACGTGTAATCCGGATTCCGGAGTAGTAGTGAGGCTTGGGTGATTAGTTCATTGGCGATCACTTTATTTGCCGCAAATCCGATATATTTATGTGTTATTTTTGTGAGGTAATGAGGGGTGATGTTCAGTTTGTCTGCGTAGAACAAAACTTCGTGCTCTTCTTCTATATGTTGCGTGAGAAGCTGGGTAAATTGATTGCAGAGTAATGAAGAGCGAGAGATTAATCCTTTTTTCTGTTGTTTTTCCATCTCCGCGAAGATCATTTGTGCAACCTTTAAATGATACAGTAAAACTGCATGTTCGAAGATACTTCGGTTTAACGGGCTTTCATTGGTTTGCGAGTTTTCCACGATGAGACGGAAATAGTCTGCCAAAATTTCGATTCCGGCCTTGGGGATTGTGATCGTGTGTTGAAAACGCATGGAAAGGACATCCCGGAAGGGGATCGGTTTGACCCCGTGATCTGCTCTGTCCATGAATGATTTGGGCAGGATGATGATGTGTCCTTTAAAGTCGTTACCCGGTGTCATCTGGGTGATGGTGTTCACCGGTTTAATGTTGACGATATTATTGTTTGAAGGGGTACATTTATGCCGGATGTTATCAATGACAATTTGAAGCGTTCCTTTTAAAATGACAATGTTTATAATGATGTTGGATATGGGTGGGAATTGCTGCAGGACGGTGTGGTCGAAACTATCGGCTTGTAATTCAGCGAACAATACCTCTTGTTCGACTTGTTTGTTGGTTATCAGGGAAGAAAGAATGTCGATGTTTGCCATATCCTTGTTTAATTTATAGTACAAAAATAAGAAATACGGATGAATACAAAAAAATGATTCGATCCGTATTTCAATCTATGAAACTATCTCCCTCCTCCGAGAGCCTGATAGAGCGTAATCGTGTTGGAAATTTCCGTCAAGTGGTTGGTCACTTGATTTACTTGTGCTTCCAACAAGGTTTGTTGGGCTGTCAACACTTCCAGGTAAGTGGTCGACCCGTGTTTCATGAGTAACTGGGTGCTTTTCACCGCATCTTGTAGATGTTTTACTTGTTTTGAGTAATTTTCTGCTTTTTCCCGTGCGCTTTTCACGGCAACCAAGGCGTCGTTCACTTCGATGCCGGCTTCAATGATTGTTTGACGGAAAGATATATCGGCTTCTTTCTGTTCGGCTTTGGCAATGTCAAGATTGGCTTTTAGTGTCCCTCTATGGAATAGGGGCTGTACGAGCGACCCGACAATATCGTATAGCGAGTGTCGGAATTCGTAGTTTCCCGATATGGTCAAAGCGGGGTAGAAGGCTGCACGAGCCTCGTTCGTGGCATAAAATGCCTGAGCCAAAGTGTACTCGGCTTGTTTTACGTCCGGACGATTGGAGAGAACATGAAGTGGTACTCCCACATGAATCACCTCTGGAGCCAACCAGTCAGCGAGTTCTCCTCGCTCGATCGGGTGGGGTGTTTCCCCGAGTAAGGCGCAAAGTTGATTTTCCGTTTGTTGAATCTCTTGTTGGATATCGATCAGGTTATTACATACATTGTAATAATTTGCCTCTGTTTGTGAAAGTGAGGCGGCATTGTATTTCCCGGCTTTCATCAACCGGCGGGTGACTTCCACGTTTTGTTTCCAACTCTGTTCTGTTACCTCGTAGATTTTGTATTGTGCATCGAGGGATAACAAGGTGTAATAGGTGGAGGCTACCGTGGCAATCAATTGCGAGCGTACAGCTTGCATGTAAGCTCCTGATTGGAGGTAAGCCGCCTGTTTTCTTTTCTTGGCGTTACGCAGGTTCCCGAACAAGTCGACTTCCCAACTTGCATTTACAGGTAATTGAACGTCCCAGGAACCATCGAAATCTGCACTGGGTGAAACGTTGAACGAGGGGAGAAATGCCAATTTTGATGCTTTGAGAGAGGCTTGTGCTACCTGAATTTTCAAGATTGCGCTTTGCATATCGGCATTATTCTTTAAGGCGGTTCTTATCAAAGCGTGTAGTTTTTCATCTTGAAAAAAGGTTTGCCAGTGTATATTTCCTGTTGAGGCAGTATCCGGGGAAATGATGTCCCCGTAGGCCTTGTCTGTTATATCGTAGCGAGGCGTTTGGAATGTCTCGTATATGCCGCAGCTCCCCATCGTGAGTATGAAAATACATGAAACGATGGTGCGATGTATCTTGTAAATAATTATTTTATTCATAACGTTCTTCTTTCTTTTTGTGAATGATAAAACCGTATTTTTCCTGAAGTCTTTGCATGATGATGAAAAGGGGAGGAACGATGAATAGCAAGGCTATTGTTCCGATGATCATGCCCCCGACAACTCCGGCTCCCAAAGTACGATTCCCATTAGCTCCCGCACCACTGGCGTAGAGCAGGGGCAACATACCGAAGATCATGGTAAGTACGGTCATCAAGATGGGACGCAGGCGGACTTTGGCAGCGTCGAATGCCGCATCTTCAATACTCATTCCGGTTTGTCGACGCTGGGCTGCATATTCCGTGATCAAGATGGCTGTTTTTGCCAGCAGACCGATGATCATGATCATACCTGTTTGCAGGTAAATGTTGTTTTCGACATCGAATACCTGTGCCGCGATGAAACATCCCAGGATTCCGAAAGGCACGGAGAGGATAACGGCAAACGGGACAAAGAAACTCTCGTAGAGAGAACAAAGTAACAGATAGATGAATACTACACAAACGATAAGGATAAATACTGTATTATCTGATTGGCTTTGTTCACGGGAGGAACTTCCGAACTCGTAGCCGTATCCTTCCGGCAATGTATTTTGTGCCACTTCTTTGATGGCGTTGATGATGTCTCCTGAACTGTATCCGTTGGCCATGGTTACGTTGGCCGAGATACAGTTGAACAGGTTAAAACGGCTCAGACTTTCCGGACCGGAGGTTTTGGTTAGTGTTACATATTGGCTGACCGGGGCCATTTCATCCCCGTTTTTGAAATAGATGTTGTCTAGGGAATGTGTGTCCAGCCGATATTCCGGGCTGGCTTGGATGATGACCCGGTATACTTTTGAGAAGCGAATGATGTTGGAGGCATAGATTCCACCGTAGTACCCGGAAATGACATCCAGTATATCGGAGGGGGAGATCCCGGCCCGCTTACATTTTGCTGCATCCACGTCCACCACGTATTGTACGTAATCCACTCTGAAGGAGCTGAAAGCGGACATGACTTCCGGGCGTTGGTTCAGTGCGCTGAGAAAGTTTTGGGCAACATCATAGAAATCATTAATTTCCCCGCCTTTCTTGTCCTGCAGGTAGAGTTCCACGGCATTTCCCGTACCGTATCCGTCAATCATACTTGGAGCCATGACGAAGACCGAGGCCTCTGTAACTTGTTGCATATCCCGGTTGAGTCGATTCATGATTGCCGTGGAGGAATGTTCGTCACCTTTCCGTTCGGACCAATCCTTGAGCTGGATAATAAGCATCCCGCTGGATGAACCGGAACCACCTGTCATGCTATGGCCTACTACTCTGGAATAGGCTTTTATCTCGGGATAGGACAGAACAATCTTTTCAATCTGGTCCATGACCCCTATCGTGAATTGCATATTACTTCCGGGTGCGGTGCTGACGGAAACGAACAAGGTACCCGTGTCTTCATCGGGAATTAAACCGGTTTTCGTGTTATTCATCAGGAGAACGGCAAGGACAATGGAACAAGCGAGTGCTATTCCGGCAATCCATTTCCGTTTAAACATGAGGCGCAATCCGGATTGGTATTTGTTGTACAGTGCCAGATAGGAAATACTGTATGCTTTTTTGACGAGGGTGGTCAGTTTGCGGTCTTTGGATTTCCGTTGAAGTAATAGTGCGCTTAGTGCCGGACTTAATGACAGGGCGTTGACGGCAGAGATTGCAACGGCAACGGCCATTGTCAGACCGAATTGTTTGTAGAATGTTCCGCTTGTCCCGCTTATGAAGGATACGGGGATGAATACAGCCATGAATACGATCGTGGACGTGATGACTGCTGCCGTGATGTCATGCATGGCGTGACTTGTTGCAGTGGCAGAGTTTGTTTCTCCCGAATCCATTTGAGTCTGTACGGCCTCAACGACGACAATGGCGTCGTCGACAACTGTTCCGATCACCAGTACCAGGGCAAACAACGTGAGTAGGTTCAAGCTGAATCCCATCAAGTAGATGAAAGCAAAAGTTCCGATAAGGGATACGAGGAGTGAAAGTGTGGGTATTAAGGTTAGTTTATAGTCGTGAAGGAAGAAAAATACTACCAGTACGACGAGAACAATGGCTTCCAGCAATGTTTTGACAACTTCACCGATAGAGGCAAAAAGGAAATCATTGGTATTCTGGAGATATAGGTAATCAAGTCCCGCGGGGAACGATTCTGATAATTCTTCCAGTAATGTTTCTATTTGAGAGTTGATTTCCGTGGCGTTGGAACCGGCAGTCTGGTTGATCATCATGGTCACTCCGTGGTGTCCGCTGATCCCTCCGGCATAACTGTAACTCTGGTCTCCCAATTCGATTTCGGCGACATCTTTTAACCTTAGGACTTCTCCGTCTGCGGTGGAACGTACCACCAGTTCACCGAATTCTTCCGGGGTCTGGTAACGTCCCCTGTATTTCAGCGTGTACGTGAATACATTGTCAGAGTTTTCTCCGAAAGAACCCATTGAGGCTTCAATGTTCTGTTCATCCAGCACGGTCGTGATGTCTGCCGGGACAAGTTTGTAGTGGGCCATCGTTTCCGGGTTTAACCAGATTCGTATACTGTACGTGGCTCCCATGCTTCGGACTTCCCCGACGCCTTCGATACGCTGTATCTGTGGAGCAATATTGATATTGATGTAGTTTGTAATGAATGACTCGTCGAATGAGTCGTCCGGGCTGTATATACCTAGAATGGCAAGAGTACTGATCTGTCTCTTCCCGACCGTGATACCTACTTTGGTGACTTCACTCGGTAGTTGTCCTTGTGCTTCCGATACCCGGTTCTGCACGTTCACGGCTGCCTGATCGGGATCTGTTCCTTGTTTGAAGTAAATGTTGATACTGGCGGAACCTGATGATGCGGAGGATTCCATGTAGGTCATGTTTTCTACCCCGTTGATCGTTTCTTCCAGGGGGACGATCACGGCTTTCTGGACGGTTTCCGCGCTTGCCCCCATGTAGGATGCGGAGACATGAACTGTAGGCGGAGCGATGTCCGGGAACTTTTCTACAGACAGGGATTGCAATGCCAGTAACCCCAAGAATACGATGGCTATGGATATACAAATAGCCAGTACGGGGCGTTGTATAAATCTATTTTCTTTCATGGCTTCTTTTATTTTTCAGGAGACGTGGTGTTTACACTTTTCACTTGGACTCCATCTTTGAGCAGTCCGGCACCGGATGCAATAATTTCATCCCCGACTTTTAACCCGTCGAGTACGATGTATTCTTTACCGTCATTGGTGGAAGAAACGGTAATTTGTGTTGACTTGGTTTTGCCGTCAATAATCTTGTAAACGAAAACCTTGTCTTGTAACTCGAAGGTCGCTTCTTGTGGAATTAGAATAATATCGGTGTAAGTTTCGGGGATAACCACGCTCCCGTTTGCCCCGCTATGAAGAAGTCGGTCCGGGTTGGGGAAGACTGCCCGTAGGGATGCCGTTCCCGTGTTCTCGTTGATGACACCGCTGATACTGGCCACCCGTCCGGTTTGGTTGTACAGGGTTCCGTCGCTCAATTTGAGTTGAATATCGGGCATTTGTTCCAGAGCTTTTTCCAGAGTTCCGTACTCCCGTGCCATGTTAAGCAGGTTGTTTTCGTTGATGGAAAAATATACGTACATTTCTGAGTTGTCGGACACGGTTGTTAACGGTTCGGACATCGTTGAACTAACGAGTGTTCCCTGGCGATAGGGAATCGTACCGATCACCCCGTCTGATGGACTTTTGATTTCCGTGTAGGAAAGGTTGTTTGCCGCGTTGATGCGGGATGCCTCCATTTGTGCCAGAGTTGCCTCTGCCGTGTGTAACTGGTTTAAGGCCGTTTGGAGTTCATAATCGGATACAACTTGGTTGTCGTATAACTCCTTCGTGTTGTCATAGTCTAAACGGGCGGAGGCGACCCCGACTTTTGCTGCCGCGTAATTGGCTTCTGCCACTCCCAGGGCTGCATTATAGGGTACCTGGTCTATAACGAATAGAATCTGTCCTTTCTTGACCCTTTGTCCTTCCGTGACTTTAATATCGGTGATTTTGCCCGATATTTCTGCATAAATACTGACATCTTGTTTTCCCCGGATCGTTGCGGAGTAGGATGTTGATAGGGTTTTACTACTGTCTTTTACGACAAGGGTTGCGTACTCCTTGTTTATCGGTTGCGATGTCTCGTTCTTGCAGGAAGAAATCATTAGCACGAATCCGATTAATACCAAATAATAATTTTCTTTAATTCTCATATCCTTTTTCGTTTTGTGTGTATTCCAAATAATTGGTGTAAAATAAGCTAATAGAACTTATTTTGTCCATAGCCATACCCGCACGGGTTTGGTTCAAAACGAAACACTTTTTTATTGTCAGGAAAATGGAGATTAAAGTAAATGGAGCCGTGACATTGCCACGGCTCCATTCCCCTATTGATTACCTAGTTGTTTAACCTGTTTAATTTCCCATAAAGACGATACCGACACTGATCGTGAAGTTTTGCATGGCTTCCACTTTCCCGGATTTGGTTCCGTAGGTGTATTTAGCCCCAATGTTGAATGCAAATTGGTCATTGACGGGGATAATGGTACCTATTTCGGGTGCGAAAGCGAATTGCCATCTTGCGTTCGTGGCAGTGAATTGTCCCAGATCGGTTTTTAGTTCTGTCCAACTGGTACCTAGTCCGAGTCCTAGGTAAGGTCTGAACATGGTGTTTTGATCTGTCAGCCAGTAACGTCCCATCACCATGATGGGTACCGTGTTGATGTAACGGTATTGATAACCGGTGATCGTGTGTATATCTTTACTGCCTTTGAACAGGAAGTCTCCCGTTAATTTACCTTTGTCCTTGTAGAACGTGTTCCAACCGATCATACCCCCGATAGAGAATTTCTCGTTTAGGAAATGATGGTATTCAAGATCCATACCCCGGAAACTCATTTTGCCGGCATAGTCATTCATTTTTCCAAGTGGAACAGACATCTGGTAGTTTAAGTTCAGCATTTGTCCTTTTACTAATGGGCTAAGCCCGAATAGTATGAGCGATATAATTAATAACTTTCTCATAATCGTTTAAATTTAAAATTGACAATTAATGATCTATCCTACTATTTTTTCAAGTATGGTGACTGGATGAAACACTGGTCAATCGTTGTTTCCATTCTGTCAATAATAGATTGTTTTGATCCTTGTAGCAAACCGTCGGCGATACCGCTCCAGAGTACAGGAACTTTCTTGGTTGAGCTGGCTTCTTGGTTGGTTGCGATCATGTCAATCACGATGGAACCACTTCTGTAAGAGTATACCGTTACCGGGTACCACGGGTATGAAGGACCCCAACCCGGACCCCATGTCGGACCCCAGATCCAGTTCCAGCCCGGATACCAACCCCAGTAGTTATACCAGTAGTCAGAGCCATAATAGTAGTTCACGTTAGAGAAAGCTGATACGGTGACAATGAAACTCGGTTGTTGATCCTCCTCGCTAGTCGGTTCGATGTACGAGTATCCGAGTTGGGTAAAATTGTCTTTTACCAGTTGTAAGATTTGGGCATCGAATTCGTGGTTCGGAGTTTCTCCTTTTGCCACGAAATAAACAATAGTGTCGGGGAGCGAGAATGTGGTGTACTTGGTGAAGTCCGCATTTTTGTCATAATTCGTTATGGCAACGTCCATCTCCTCCACGTTGTCAGCGCCTCCGGGATAGCATGATACCAGAAACTGTGCAAACAGCCCGATGAATGATAAAAATAATAAACGTTTCATACTGTGTTAGTTTTAGTTTAACAATTGTTGCTAATATATTTATCTACAACGAGATAATCATTACAAGCGATGAATGTCAAGTTTTGCTCACTTGTGAGGTTGTATACGCCGACTTGGACGATAGGTTTCAGCTACACGATTATTTTTTTTCGTGAACCTGTTCTGTGTTAATCCGGTAGTATGAATTTTTAGAGGCTATTCGGGTTCCGTGCTTAGGATAAGGCGGTAGTTGTGATCTTTGGCGATATTCATCACTTTCACGATTTGTTCCAAGGGAACAGATTTATCTGCTTGAAGAGAGATACACGGATCTTCCAATTCCCGTAGTTCTTCCACGAGTCGGCGCTCTAGCATGGAGAAAGGGATTACTTTTTCGTTCAGGTAGAACGTGTAGTTTTTGTCGATAGACACGACCGTGACAGGTTTGTCCGAAGTTTGATTCGTGCTTTTGGGTAATAATAATTTCAATGCGTTGGGATTAATCAACGTCGAGGATATCATGAAGAATAGCAACAATAGGAAGAATATGTCGGTCATGGACGACATGTTGAAATTCGGGTTGATCTTGCTTTTACGTTTTATTGCCATGACGAAATAATTGAAAATTATTTTTTGGGACGGAGGTATTCGATAAGTTCAGAGGAGTAGTGTTCCATGCGGAAAACGATTTTGTCAACACGGGCAACCAGAAAGTTGTAAGCCAATTGACCGATGATTCCGACGATCAGCCCGGCCACGGTGGTGATCATGGCGGTGTAGATACCCCGGGAGAGAAGGCCGATGTCGATGCTGTTTCCGGCCATGGACATATCGTAAAAAGATTGTACCATCCCGACCACGGTTCCCAAGAATCCGATCATGGGAGCGGTTCCGGCACAAGTGGCTAAGGTCGGAAGACCTCGTTCCAAGTTGGCGACCTCGTAATTGGCCGTGTCTTCCATGGCCTGGCGAATTTCTTGCGGGTCTTCGTTGCTTATTTTGATCCCCTTGGCGATAGTGTGTGCCAGTGGAGAGCCTTCTTTTTCACATTCTTCGAGTGCGACACGTGTGTTTCCGGTTTTCAAGGTTTCTTGTATTTTTTCCATGAAAGGGACATCCGTTAGCCCTGTTTTGCGGATAAGCCAGAATCTTTCGCAAGCAATGTAGATAATGATAACAGACAATATAAATATGGGGATCATCAACCAGCCGCCCATCACGACCATATCCCATAGATTCATTCCAGCATTGTTTGTAGGTGCAGTTTGAACTGCCAGTATAAAAGTTTTAATCATACTCGTTTTTTATAGTCGTGCGAAGATAATGTGGTTTTTACGAATTCACAAATTCGAGGGGAGAAAGTTTGTAAAGTCTATAAAGTTCATAAGGTTTGTAAAGTTAATAGAGGCCTTCGAACAATGTTTAGCGGCAGCTCTGGCTGCCGTCGACAAAGCTAACCGCTAAAGTTAACGGACGTTATGAACTTTTAGAACCGAAGGTTCAACTTTATAACTTTACAAACTAGAGGTGTGTCAAAAATCCTTTGACACACCTCTTTTTTATCGGGATCTGATCTCCTTTCTCATGAAAGAACCATACGAGAGTGCGAAACAGATGACGGTGGCAGCAATCAGTCCCGAGAGTTGCGGCCAGACAACCATTAAACTTTGTCCCAGTGGTAGCGGGCTGGGGATTGCCCCATGAACTTGTTCCATGGTCAAGGGGCCCAAGCTACGAACCGAGGGCATCAGTAGTGTCGTGGTTGCCTCGTTGAAGAGCATGCTCGGGGCAAAGCGTAACAGGTTGAGCATGAATTTCTGATAACTGATGACTTGGTAGGCGCTAGCCATGGCCGAGGGACTGATGGCTTTACCGACCAAGTTGATAATCATGTTGTAAAAGACGCTGAAGAATAACCATACGGCCACGCATGCCAGAGCCGAGGTGGCGGCTTGCTTGAACTTTATCGAAAAGAAAATGGATAAGTTCAGCCAGAAGGCCACGTAAATAATACTAACCACCACAAAGGCTATAATGCGTAAAAACTCTTCCGCTGTCGGCGGTATTCCTATCGCTATTAGCCCGAATCCCATAACCAGAAGTGCCAGGGCTAGTAACATGCTCCCGATAACGATCAAGGCTCCCACGAATTTGGCGTTGATCAGGTAATCCCGATGAATGGGTTGGGACAGGATGCGACTAAGCGTTCCTTTACTTTGTTCGGAATTGATAGCATCAAACCCGAGCGCGATGCCTAATAACGGTCCGAGAAAGTTAATGAAGATCACGAACGAGGGCAGGGTGCCGTCGGATACGGTGAATAGTTTCAAAAACAAAAATGAACCGTCGGGATCATTGGGTTTGATGGCTGCTCCGATATTGGTTAATGCCGTGTAGAGGGAACCCATGCAAGTCAGCGCGATAATGGCTATCAGGATAATGAATTTCCAGCTTCTGACATGGTCGGCGACTTCTTTACGGACAATAACCCAGAACGGACTTTGTATTTTATTCATGGCTTTTTCCTCCTCCGAAATAACGGTTATACATATTTTCGAGCCCGTGTTCCTCGTTTTGTAACTCGTTGACGTTGACCTCTGCCAAGAGTTTACCTCCCCCGAACAGGCCTACCCGGTCACAGATTTGCTGAACTTGATCCAGATGATGGGAAGAGAATAGCACGGTCAGTCCGTTTTCTTCTCTTAACTGCCGGATCAAATCCATGAATTCCTGAACCCCTGCCGGGTCAATACCGGATGTCGGTTCGTCAAGGATAATCACTTCCGGTTGCTTGATCAGCACATCCGCCAGTCCGAGACGTTGGCGCATACCCCGGGAGTATTTCCCGGCTCTCTTCTGTGTGTCAACCGGTAGCCCTACCCGTTCGAGCAATTCCTTGGCCTTGGTTCTTGCATCCGCTTCCGGGATCCGGTTCAGGCGGGCCGTGTACAACAGGTTCTCGATACCTGTCATGTCATCATAGAATCCGACGTCTTCCGGCAGGTAACCCACCTTTTCCCGTACCTGTATCGGGTTCCGGGTTGAATTGATCCCGCAGACCTGTACCGTTCCGGAAGTCGGATCCGTCAATCCGAGCATCATTAGGATTGTCGTGGATTTACCGGCCCCGTTCGGGCCGAGAATCCCGAATATTTCCCCTTTCCGGACGGATAGATTTACGTGATCAACAGCGGTGAATTTCCCGTACTTTTTCGTCAGTTCATGAAGTTCGATGATAGGCTCGCTCATGATCTACCTCCTTCCATATTTGCGGAACAGGTAGTACACGCATCCCAAGGCGACAAGGATGACCAGTACGCCCATCCAACCCCAGATCATGGGTGTTCTCACCGCAATTCTGAAATCTGCCGAGGAGTTTACTTCCGGGGTTTTGGCAGATATTTTAGTCACGTAATCTCCCGGAAGAGCTTTTTTGGATGCTTTTACCGTGGCCGTGACGTTAGCGGTTTCACCTGCTTTCAAGCGATTGATTTTTGCCGGTTCGAAGGTTACTTCCCAGTCAACCGGTTTGTTGGCAGATAGCTGGATGTCCTTTAGTTCTGCCGATCCGGTATTCCGGACAATTAAATCTATATTCTTGTTATCTCCCGCGGTGATCTCGCTGCTGAGCAGGCCACGGGGTGTTGTCAGTTCCATCTGGTAGGTTCCCGTGATCACAACTTCCAGCTCCAGCTCGGCAGAGGTGGTGCTTGTCGTTGCTCGTACCGGAATTTTGTAACTTCCAGCTTCAACGTTGGCCGGAGGGTTAATGTCAATCGTGATGCTCTGTGTGGCATTCGGTTCAACTTGGGCCGATGTGGCTTGCTTGTAGTTTGCCTTGAAGACCACGTTCCAGCCTCTGGGTGCTTGTGCCATCAGCGCGTAGAGCTGTTGTTCTGCCGTTTGGTTTTTCAGCGTGGCATTGAAGGTAAACGAGGATTTGGAGTTCCCTTGCATGTTGGGTTGATTCGTGGTAAAATCGGTTTGGTAGGTACCCTGTTTGGAGACCGTGATCGCGATGGGGAGTTCTCCAAGTCCCTCTGCAACAACCGTGAAACGGTAAGTCCCTTTGTTGACTTTTAGCGGGATGTCCACTTTTAACGAAACGTTCTTTTTCTCGTGGGGTAGGACTGCAAGTTCACTGATGGTCCACGTGCCGGCCTTTAGTTCGTAATTCCAGCCTCGTGGCAGTCCTTTCACGGATAAGTTCACGTTTTTAACTACATCGTAGTTGTTGATAACGTCAATACTGTAGTTTACAGATTCTCCCGGTGGAACAGCGATTTTCGTGTAGGGAGTGTACAGAATCACATTTTTGTCGGATTCCGAGGCCTGCAATTGTATGGGAAGAACACCCATCAGCAGTACCAGTAATAGATTAAAATAATTTGCACGCATTGTCATAAAAATTTTCGTTAGATAATTTTGATATGATTTTCAATACGTTCCCAAATATATATACTATCTGTATTACTTATTTTTAAAAGATTTGAAAAAAAATTATTTTGGTTCATAAGGTTCGTAAAGTTTATAAGGTTTGTAAAGTGACGGGAGTCCTTCGAACCGTGTTTAATGGTTGTTCTAGCTGCAATAGACAAAGCGTCCTGTAAGGACGCTTTGACTTTATGAACCTTATAAACCTTATGAACTTTATACCCCCATCATAGTAGCATGATCACGCTAGCCGATAGTGTGCTGATGCAAATCCAAAGGATGATGCCTAACAGGATCGGTTTGAAACCTACTTGTTTGATGGTATCTTTAGAGAGTCCGGCACCGATAAGGAATAGCGTGAATAACATTCCGACTTTAGCGAATCCCACAATCTGAGTGTAGAAATGTCCCCATTGCGGCGTGTAGGTAGCGATGATCATGGCGACAATGTAGAAGAAAATAAAGTAAGGAATGGATATTTTTGATTTAGTGTTTGTTCCTTTATTATAGAAGAAGGCGGCAATCAGTGAGATCGGGATGATCCAAAGTGCCCGAATCAGTTTGGTCGTGGTGGCGATAGCCAAAGCCTCGTTGCTGTATGTTTTGGCTGCACCGACCACGGAACTCGTGTCGTGGATGGCAATAGCGCACCAGTATCCGAATTGATGATCGTCCATTTCCAGCCAGCGTCCGATTATTGGGAATATGAATAGTGCCACGGCGTTAAGCATGAAAATGGTTCCCATGGCCACGGTGATGTCCTTGTCTTTGGCTTTAATGACAGGAGCCAAGGCGGCAATGGCACTTCCCCCGCAGATGGCGGTTCCCCCGGAAACGAGGAATCCGGTGTCCCGGTTGACTCTTAGTTTGCTGGTAAAGAACAATCCCAAACCGATGGTAACGACAATGGAAAATATAGTGAACAGGATTCCTGTTTTCCCGGCTTCGATGGCTTGTTCCACGTTCATGCCGAAACCTAGTCCTACAACGGAAATCTGGAGAAGTATATGGGTGATCCGGCTATTAATTGCCAAGAACGGGTGACCGATAGTCAGCGATAAAATTAGACCTAGTAAAAGGGCAAAGCCCGGATCAAGAAATGGTACAAGAAATAAAGCTACGATGAAAAGTACTTCCTTTTGATTTTTGTTCAGTTGAATTTTGCTCATAATCTTTAGTTATTTGTTCGGTGCAAAATTCTCTCAAATATATGAATCTTGGAAATAAGAAATATTCAGATGGTATAACTAAAAGTAATATATTATTCGTCCTTGCAAATTTGAGATAGGAAAGTTATCCGTTTCATAGAAAGTCTGGCACAATAGAACATTCTACATCATTAATAATCTCATCTATCAAATTATTAGCACGTGATATGGCTTCTTTCAATAGTTTCATATCAATCTCAATGGACACAATGAACAATAATTGCAATGTTACTAATTATTCTTCTTATAATTTTCTACCTGCTCCAATACTTTTTGAAAGACCTCTTCATCCCATTGAGGAGGATAATCCTCTTTGTAGAGAAGGTAGGTGAGTTGACTAGCGAGCTTATTTTTCAGGTTGTCGTTATTCAACCAATCGGCATAAACAGCGGTATCATCAATCAGAGTCTTGATTTTCTTTGCCAACTCAATACAACGTTTATCCGCATATTCAAAACCGTGTTTATCTCGAACTTCAACAAGGACATCAAAGAATGCTTTTTCTTCGAAAGTGATACCCAATTCCTTGAATTTCTCACTATCAGCCTTAAGTTCTTTCAGAATGTTCATCAATTTGTTCGACAGCCCGTTGATTTTGTATGAAACAATGTCATATACATCGTCCACGACGTTCTGTGTCACATCATTGGTAAATGTCAACCTGTCCCGTGTGTTATAGGCATCTATTGTATCTTCAAGCATTTTCTGGAAATGTTCGGCCTGTATCTTGTTTGTCCGGTTGTATGCTCTGATGGCTTTGGCGACAAGTTTACAGAGAATCTGGAACTTGGTGAACGGCATTTTTATTTCATCCACCTCTTTGGCAAACGAGTCACTGAAAATATTTTCTTCAACACCTTCATTCATTACTCGTTCCACACCGCTTGCAAGAATTGCTTCCTGAACCATCTGTTCCACATACCTGTTCATGCTTTCCGTGTCGTGCTCTGTAGTGGTCATTTTGTTTACGTATGAGCAGATGCCCATGAAACATTGGCTCCATGCAACCTCCTCTTCAGTCAGAATGCCGGCTGGGTTACAGATATTATAAGCTGAGCGCAGGCGTTTGACATGTTCCTTGAAAAGTTTGAGGAAGGAAACCTCTCCTTTCCGTTCAACACTGTTTGCAAGGATATGTTCAGCAGCTTCCTGAATAAACTGAAGGCGGGCAAGGTCATTGTTCCCGAAAAAACGGTCAAATGCTACTCCAGACAATCGCTCTTGCAAAAGTTGCAGTTCGTTCTGCAATACTTCATGTGCAACCTCCAAATCTTCTTGTGGTCCGACTTCTCCACCATATTTTTTCATGGCCTTCTTCATCTCTTCGCGGATGCCTATGTAGTCGATAATAAAACCACATTCTTTTGTGCCGAATTTACGATTGACACGCGAAATGGTCTGAATAAGCGAATGTTTCGATAATGGTTTGTCGTTATAAAGCATTGTCAAACAAGGTACATCGAATCCGGTGATCCACATATCTACATTGATGGAAATATGGAAATTTGACTTTTCCGATTTGAACTCCGTATCAAGAAATTTACGATATTCCTTGTCTCCAAGCAGATTGTAAAGTTCCTTTTCATCATCCTTATCTCTGGTCATAACCATATTGACAAATGCGATGTCGTTCAGTTTGTTCTTTTCGTCTGCTGTCAATACAAGTTCGTTCAATGCTTTCTTTTTCTTGAACCAGTCAGGCTGCATCTCTCGCATGATTTTATACAGTCTGAATGCGATCTTGCGGTCAGCGCAAGTAATCATAGCCTTTTGCAAACGGTCTGTTGTCTCAGTCCGACGCTTATAATCTTCGATAATGTCTTTTGCAACACGGTGCAGGACATCTTCATCACCGATAATCATCTCCATGCTTGACATGGCGGCCTTGCTCTTGGCAATATTCTCCGGTGTTGCACCCTCGTCCGAACATAGACGATAATACTCTTCTACTTTCTCTGCTTGTTCTTTATTAAGGAACACACGAGCCAATCGAGGGTCATATTTGATTGGGACGGTGATTCCGTCATCCTCCGATTCTTTCATCGTATATTGATCTACTACCTTTCCAAATACATGTATGGTTTCATCAATAGGTGTTCCGGTAAAACCTACGTATGTAGCATTCGGCAACGCATCCCGCAAGTATTTTGCAAAGCCGTATGTGATTTTCGCTCCGATCTTATCGGCCTCTCCTTCGGTTTGTATGGACAGTTTCGAGCCGATATTGTTTTGGGAACGGTGAGCCTCGTCACTCAAACAGATAACATTGGAACGTTCTGTCAGCAATCCTGTAGTTTCTGCGAATTTTTGGATGGTAGTAATATAAACACCTCCGGTCTTGCGCATACTCATCTCTTCTGCAAGTTTTTGCCTTGTCTCGAAGACTTTTACTGCTTCATCCTCAAGATATTGCTTCGAACGACAGAACAGTTTTCCGCTTTGTGTCTCCAAATCCTCCCGATCCACTATGATGAGAATAGTCGGGCTACCTAGTTGTTTTCTGCATCGCAAAGCCAGTTGGCGGGCAAGGAACAACATGGTATAGGTTTTCCCACACCCTGTGGCTCCGAAATATGTCCCACCCTTGCCATCACCTCCGATAGAACGTAAATGGTTCAGGATGTGGTCTCGCAGTTTGCGTGTAGCAAAGAACTGCGGATAGCGGCATACGATTTCAGTCGTGTCGTCTTCTTTTACCGGATCGGGGAAATAGACATAGTCCCGTAATATCTCCAATATACGTTCCGGTGAAAGCGCTCCACGAATGAGCGTACGAAGTGTGTCAAGTCCTTTTCCGGCTTTGTCTTCATTCTCAATCTTTTTCCATTCGTAGAAAAATTCAAATGGCGTGTAGGTCGTACCCAAAGCGTTCTTTGCACCATCGCTGATTACAGCCAATGCGCAATATTTCAGCAATGTCGGAATATCTCGCGTATAACGAATGCAAATCTGCGTATGAGCATCGCGTATGGTGGCATTCTGCTTGGTCGGATTTTTCAGTTCAATGATGCAGACGGGTATGCCGTTTATGAAAAGCAAAATGTCGGGGCGACGGTTCTCACGGCCTTGCTCCATGACAAACTGATTGACGCAACGGAAAATATTATGGTCGGGATGCTCGAAGTCGATATATTCCAGGCGGAATGGATTATTCCGCCCATCGCTGTATGTAAAGTCGTAACCATCACGATATAGCAAAAAAGCATTCCGAAGAGCGTAATAGTCATTTTGCCCGCCTGTATTGCGTAGATTGGCGACAATACCGTCAATTTCGGCAACCGTCAATTTCTTGTTTTTGTATTGAGTGGCAAGAAAATTTCTAAGATCCTCTTCGATGAGTGGGTCGGTATATTTCCTGTGAATGTCATCACCGAATGTATATTGCCAATGTGCCTCTCGTAGAAGAGCGATAGTTGCTTCTTCGAATTGACTTTCATAATATTTCCCTTTATTTGCCATGACCGCTGCTATTTAAGAATGTATGATATGTTGAAGCAATGCAGAACAAATCTCACGAGAAAGTCTGTTTGCTTCTTCGGCTATTTGTTTGGCTTCGTTAGCGCATTTGTAGATATTGACGATTGCACGTTGTAACTCAATAGAAAGTTTCGGTATTTCAATATCAATAAATCTGTTCCAATCCAAATTTGCTCTTACACTTGAATCACTGTAAAACCAACCTAATCTATCCATTTCCGGATTTTTGAATATCATCATGAAATACTCTGGAAGAATTGGTTCATTTTCATCAAGAGCGAAAATTGTATAAGCAGGAGATATTAGAGCCGGAAGATCTTTATCATACAATGCTATACGAATACATTTATCTCTGCCTGTCTGCATACCACTAAATGCAAACTCACCTTTTCTAATAACCTTATATTTGCTTGTATTTATAGTGTCTATTGAGGCTACTGTTGGCATAAATGTTTTATTATTATTCAACCCCAAAACCTCATAGGAATACCCTTCTTTATTTATCGTATCTACAATTTTTATCGCATTACCAATACGATACTTATCTACATTATTCTTTTTTGCCTTGTGTATATAACTTTGACAAATTTGCATAAGTGGAACAGCCTTAGCCTCGTTTTGTTCTTTGATTTCCCGAAGTGCTTTCCATGCATTCACCACCTTCTGCTGTTCGTCAGGAGATGGCAACGGAATTTCAATATCAAGGAAACGTGGCCAGTCCAAGTTGGCTCGAACACTGGAATCGCTAATGAACCAACCATAACGATCACTTTCGGTGCGATTAAAATATATGAAAAAGTATTCTGGCAAGACTTTCTTTTCGTCGTTGATGACAAAAGTTGTATATGCAGGAGAAATTAAAGCAGGTTGTTCGTTGTCGTATAGCCCAATGCGAATACAGATGTCTCGCCCTGTCTGCATACCACTAAACACAAACATTCCTTTTGTAATAATTTTATATTTGGCTATATCAACTCCGTCCAAATTTGCAACAGTCGGCATAAATGTTTTGTCTCGATTTATACCGATTACAGGATAGTTGCCACCTGCGGAGTTTCTTTTATCACATTGCTTGATGTACTCTCCCAACCTAACCCATTTTACATTACCAGTCCTCATATCACTCTCCCTTTCCATGTTGTTCCAAAAAGAAACGTTTTTGCTGTTCTATCTCCCTGCTTAACTCTTCTTCTGTCGGCATATATGCCATATATTTAGCGGCAAAAAGCTGCTCGCTACCGTTGAGGACAGAATATTTTGCCATTACCTTGTCGGTTTCAGTGCAGAGCAGTATGCCTATTGTCGGGTTATCATTCTTTATATACTCCAATGGATCACTGGCTTCAATATCGGGAGATGGTAATGTCAATCCTTCTCTTGCACAAGCCATACGGCGACCATAGTATTGTGTACCGATATTGCGATTGAGTGTCCTCACACTCCACATCTGTTCTGAGGCTTCTTTTACATACCACTCTCTGGCCTTTGGGTCTGCAACCTGTATAATCGAGCGGAAATGCGACCATGTCAAATTGTGAACACACGTGTTCACAATCTCCAAGTTATCGAAACACGAATAGAATTGACGAAAGTAATCCAGATTTCGCTTGTTGAACGTGTTGCCGTATTTAGGCATCAGTTGCTCTGCCAATGTTTTAATCAACCGGGTGCCATATTGTGCACGGGCCTTCCCATGCTGTTCTTCCTCCACTATCCGCCGTCCGATGTGCCAATAGGTGAGTACCGCAATTTGATTGACTGCTGCGTATGCCCGCCCCCGACCTTGTTCTATGATGCCTCGAATATCATCAAAGAGTTTATCGGTTGCTATATCATGATGTTGCAACTTATTCTTTTCCATACCCTAATACTTTGAAAGCGTTTACGAGTTCCGTTTCGTTTGTATCCCATCTTTTCTTCAGCACATCAAATTTATAACTCATTTCAGAAAGAGCAGATTTATAGTCTATTTCCGTATCGCGGTCAATAAACTCAATATATCTGGAAGGTACGAGGGAATATCCCTTTTTTTGAATTTCGTCGTGATGCGCAGCATAGTATAATTCTGGCTCGGCATACTCGGCAAAATTCTCGGTTTGCCAATTGAAATATATTTGACTTACTCTGTTGATTTCCGTTTCTGACAGACGGACATATTTCTTTTCGTATATATTATTGTTCCAAGTTCGCAAGTCGATAAACAAGACCTCTCCGGTACGGTTACGAAGCTGCCTGCCATGCCAAGGGCCACCTTTCTTGTTATTGTTCAAAATCCAAAGGGAGACGGATATATCGGTAGAATAGAACATGTTTCGCGGCAAAACGATAATAGCTTCTATTTTGTCGCTTTCGATTAGCTGTTTGCGTATTTCCCGCGTATCGCTATCATCCAAAGCTCCGTTGGCAAGCAGGAATCCGGCTATTCCACGACTGACATTCAGTTTGTTTAGGATATGAAGAATCCATGCGTAGTTGGCATTGCTGGCAGGAGGAACCCCATAGCCTTGCCACCGAGGATCAGTCTCAAAACCTCCATATTCGGCGTATTTCTTCAAATTGAACGGCGGGTTTGCCATGATGTAATCAAACTTGAGTTCCTTATGCTGATCATCGGAGAACGTGGACACGGCTCTATCGCCCAAATGGTAAGAGATGCCTCGGATAGCCAGATTCATCTTTGCAAGGCGATAGGTTGCCGGTTCTGATTCCTGCCCATACACATTGACAGCTTTCGTGTTTCCACCATGAGCCTCGATGAACTTTGCCGCTTGAACAAACATACCTCCCGAACCACAGCAAGGATCATAGACCGTTCCATCAAAAGGTTCAATAAGAGAGGCGATAAGTTCCACGATAGAATGTGGCGTATAAAATTCTCCTTCCTCTTTGTCTGCGTTGATGGAAAAGGCCTGTAAGAAATACTCGTATACACGTCCTATGAGGTCGTGGTCATTAAATTTTTGTAGGTCTATCTTGTTTATTTCATCCACTACACTTTTCAAAACTCCCGGTTCAAGGGCTGTTTTCGTGAAAATTTGCTGCGGGAGGGCATTTTTCAGCTTGGGTTCGTTGTCATCCAAAGTTTTTATAGCCGTATCGAAAGCAATAGCCATACTGGTAGGCGAAGTAAGAATCAGTTCGTCCCAAAATGTTTCGTCTGTCAGGAAAAACACTCCATCCTGCATATACTGGTTAGGGCGCGAAAGTTGCAACTCGATGAAATCTGTATCATTAATACCCTGCACTTCCACTATTTCATGCCTGATTTTCTCCTTTTGCTGTTTGAATCGTTCTCCTATGAATTTCAGGAATACAAGAGTCAACAGCAAGTCACGCTTATCTGTCATTGCTGCACGCCCACGCAGACTATTACGACAGCTGAAAAGTATCGATTCAAGGTTTTCTTCCTTTACCGGTTTATTTTGTTTCTTAGCCATTTTACTTTTTTATCAATTCTGCATTTAACTTAAAAGCATTTACATCAATCTTATATAATTTGATTGCTCCCATAAGTTTATTGTTCCGTTCTCAATAAGTCATCCACAGTTACTCCCAAAATTTTGGATATTTGAATTAGCGTCTCCACATTGGGTTGTGTTGTATTGGTAACCCATTTGGAGATTATAGCAGGATCTTTATCCAATTGTTCCGAGAGCCACTTATTGCTCTTGTTTTTCTCTGCGAGAACGACTTTGATTCGGTTCAGTAATTTACGCTCCATATTCATGTGTCTATTCAACATAAATACGAAGGTACAAATTATTTAGGAATATATTTGATTAAACAGGTTATATATTGCGGGAAAACACAAAAAAGTGACTAAAACATCAATTGTATTGTTAGCAATATGGTAACGAAAATATTAGGTATATTCAGTAAATACCTAAATTGTCTATCATCGTTTCGACTTTCGATTCCGGGATTCGCAGAATCTCAGGAGTAATTCGGCGTAGGGGGCAATGGTGCCCTGCTTGTGAATGGCATAGAGCGTGCGGGAGATTTCGAGGTCGTCGATGTCGATGATTTTTAGCAGGCCACAGGACAATTCGTCTTGGATGGAAAACACGGAGACCAAGGCGTAGCAATCGGAGTGTTTGAGGTATTGTTTGATTCCCTCGGTACTTCCGATAACGATCTGTTGGTTTAGCTCGTTGATAGACATCCCGGCTGCGGATAGCTGGCGCTGGATAATATTATATGTTCCGGAGCCTTCTTCCCGAACGACGAATTTTAACGTCTTCAATTGTTCTTTCGTGATCGATTCCGGGGAATCATTTTTGGCCGAGGTAACCAGGACGATTTCATCTTTTAAAAAAGGGATGTAGTGAATGTCCGTTTGCGAGGGTACACCTTCAATGAAGGCGAGTTGGATGTTTTTATCCAGCAATTCCTGCTCGATCTGGTAGGTGTTACCACTGATCAGGTTTATTTCGATATAGGGATGAGTTTCCCGGAAACGGGCCAAGTATTCGGGTAAAATGTACTGGGATAGCGTGGTACTGGCTCCGATGTGTAAAGTTCCGGAGAACTCTTTTTTCATGTGCTGCAGGTTGAAGGTGATGATGCGTTCCCGTTCAATCAGTTCTTCGCTTTGTTCCAAAAGGTATTTTCCGGCAGGGGTAAGCATCAACCGCCCTTTCTCACGATCAAAAAGAGTGATCCCCAATCCCTTTTCCAGTTCTTTGATACTTTTGGAAATGGCCGGCTGGGAAAGCCGTAATATCTCGGCGGCCTTTGTCGTGTTCAAATGTTTTGCCGTGTGATAAAAGATCGTGAGTTTGTGGTCTAGCATCTTGTTTGCTTTTAATTCTGAACAAAGGTAGAGAAAAATGGTCAATCTATTGCTTTAAAGTACACGTTCCTTTGCATCGTGGTTATTTTGATGTCATTATTGGTAAAAAGATAGTAATAATCATGTAATAATCTGATGTAAGTCTTTGAGGGGAGTTCATTCGCACTTGTAGTTCTATTGACAATGGGCGATGAAAGGGCGATGAAAGGGCGTGAGATGGGAGAGAGGAGATTATTACGGTGGCTTTTGTATGCCTTTATGGAGAACATATAGTGTTAAATGGATAATTTTTTTTTCAAGAAAATATTATTTGTTTTTTGTAAAGAATTTTTGGGTAGGGAAAGAGGGTAATTTGTTGTTTATTAGTATGCTGTAAAGATCGAAAAACGATCGTTTAATGATATTAACAAAACAGATCTGTTAAATTGATAACCTAAAAGTGTAAATATCTAATTACAAGAATCCAAAAAAAATTGACAAATAGATGGTGATATTTAAAATTGATGTATATTTGCAGCGCATTAAACGATCGTTTTTTAATTCAAATGAATCGTTCGTGCAGACAGCTTTCATGCATTGTTGCTGTGTAAAGTGAAGTGCGTGGAACACATGGCCGTAAATCAGGACCCGTGACAGGGTTAGTGCGCGAAGCGCGTCCGGGCGGTTCGTGTGTCCGGGGATTACAGAGACAGAGAAAATCATCGTTCGCTAGAAAATAGGGAAAGAATAAAAATAATGGTTGCGTGTAACAAGTTAAACTGGTATGCTGCTTATACCCGTGTAAATCAGGAATTATTGATCAAAAGAAAGCTGGATGAACTGGGGATCGAGAATTTTTTGCCCCAGGAAGAACAGGTGCGAGAAACACCCGTTGGACGTAAAAAGATCCGGGTACTTTTGATTCATGGGTTAATATTTATCCGGACGGATAAGGCAACAAGTTTTTCCTTGATAAATGATCATTCGTTGAATATTGTTTATTTGAAAGATATTGAGGGACGCCATTCGCTGATCGTTCCGGATAAACAAATGCAGGATTTCATGTTTTTGTTGGATTTCTCAACTGGTAGCGTGGAGGTTTTGAACAAAGGAATCAAACGGGGTGATCGGGTAAGAGTTATTAAAGGTCCCTTGCAAGGATTGGAAGGTGAGTTGGTACGTTTGAAAAATCATAAACGTGTAATTATTCGTTTGGATGGGGTAGCCTCTATTGCTACTTCTTATATTCCAAGTTCGTTTCTTGAAAGAATAGAGTGATACAAAAAAATGGAAAAAGGTTTATTTCACGAATTGTATAAACGGTCGTGTGAGTTAGAAATGGGGCGTTGTCCCTCCCCGGCGTTGTCAGGATTCTTGCATGGTTACTTGTCCGTGTACTCGATGGTTCGCGTCTATCCTTGGTTGGAAGAGAGTTTCGGGGAGACGTATGAAATTCATGAACGAGTGCGTGAGATCGCCCGGTTTATAGAGCCTCTGGCTGGAAACAAAAACCTCCCTGCAGATGTTCGGGCCGGTTACGTGGTGGATTTGATGGATGCTTACCAGTTATATTCAGACTTGAATTTCTTAAACACGGCGTTGGATGCGGCTTATGACATACTTACCCCGTGGGGAAGTGACAAAATTGTTTTACCGTGTCGTACTCCGAATATTTGCCGATTGTTATGTAATTGTTACTATTTCACGGGTGAAATGGAGAACGGGGTTTTGGCTGGTAGCCTGATTTCCGAGGCGCTTGGCTCTATTCGTGATTTGGGCCGTCAGGGATTGATGGCATGGTGGGATACATTCTGTTTTTATGAAGATGTTGTCGGGGCAATGGAGTTGCCGGAACCGGAACGGGTACGATTGGCCGAAGAGCGAGTTCGGTTGGCCGTCAGTGTAAAGCAGGAGGAGGAGGAAATGATAGAACGTTTTGTCCTGTCTACTCGTGACGATCTGGAGTTGTTCGGCCGGGTGTTTTGTATCTTGGCTAGGCGGGAGTTTGCAATCCATGACAAATTGTATGGTAAGAAGGAATAATTTAGACGTGATTCACAATATAAATCTCAGATTCCGGGAGATGCAACCCCCGGTTATAGCGTCTCCCTCAACGGTACTTCTAAGCCGGATCAGCTATTAATACCGGAGGGGACGCTCCTTTTTGAAGTTTGGTATAAATGAGATACTCCATTCATTCCATTTGTGATCGTTTGTGCGAGAGAAAAAAGTACGTTAATTCTTGGACGGTTCTTTTCGTGGATATTTTGTTGTCCGTGGGAAGTTCATTCGTGGCTCTTCTTTTTGTAGACAATTTTATTGTCGACTTGTCAAGGAATGCTTACTTGTTCGTTATTGTGGGATCGTTCTTGATCAGTCTGCTCGTGTTTATGGCGTTGGGAGTGAACAAAAATATAATTCGCCATGCCACCATAAAAAGTATCGGGAAGATGGGCGTTGCGATCTTTTTTAAGGAGGTGCTTTTACTAGGATTAGTTTCTCTTGTTGTTTCCCGGATGTTCAATAACCATGCTTTTGCGTGTTTTCTTGTTGATTTTCTGGTAACAACGGTGGTTCTTATCGGGTTCCGGGTGATGCTTGTGCTTGTTTATGATTTGGTAATATCGCTGTATCGTTCAAGTAAAACGAGGGTGTTGGTGTACGGGACGGATGATAAAAGTGTGGCGTTGAAGAAAAGGATGCACACGAGTAAGCATTATCACGTGGTGGGATTCGTGAATCCGGATAAGCGACTTAAGTCTTACTCCATTTCGGAACTGCCGGTTTATTATTTTGAAGACGAGGCTAATTTTGCTTGTTTCGTGAAGAAATACAATATAAATGGTCTGCTATTTCCTTCTCCGGAAACAGCTCAACGGGAGGCTGAAGGGTTGGTATGTTACTGTCAGGCTTATGGAGTGAAAAACTTGGTGGCTCCACCCATAAACGTTTTGGGTGACGGGTTGAAGAAAACTGTTATCCGAGAAATCCGGATCGAGGATTTGCTTGGTAGGGAGGAAATCGAGATAAACACAAAGGAGATTGAGGCGAATTTTGCCGGAAAGGTCGTGATGGTAACGGGGGCAGCCGGAAGTATCGGTAGCGAGTTGTGTCGTCAACTGGCAACTTTTGGTGTAGCTCATTTGGTATTGTTTGATAATGCCGAGACCCCGATGCATGAACTCCGTCTTGAATTGGAACGGAATTTTTCAAGCCTAAAATTTACCCCTTTTATCGGTGATGTCCGGCAGAAAGAGCGTTTGCAAGGAGCTTTTGAGAAATTTCATCCGCAGGTAGTGTTTCATGCTGCGGCCTATAAACACGTTCCGTTGATGGAAGAGAATCCTTGCGAAGCCGTTCGGGTGAACGTGGTTGGTTCGAGACTCGTGGCAGACTTTTGTGTGGAGTACGGGGTGGACATGATGGTGATGATTTCGACGGACAAGGCGGTAAACCCGACTAACGTGATGGGGGCATCGAAACGTTTGGCAGAGATATATGTGCAGAGTTTGGGGCTGGCGATGGAACGAGGAGAGATCAGGGGAAAGACCCGGTTCGTGACCACCCGATTCGGGAATGTGTTGGGAAGTAACGGTAGTGTGATACCGTATTTTCGAAAACAAATAGAACAAGGTGGGCCGGTTACGGTAACCGATCCGAGGATCACTCGTTTTTTCATGACGATTCCGGAGGCATGTCGTCTGGTGATGGATGCGGCGACGATGAGTACAGGAAATCAGATCTTTGTTTTTGACATGGGGGATCCCGTGAAGATTGTGGATTTAGCAGAAAGAATGATTCGATTAGCCGGGTATACGCCAAATGAAGATATTGAGATCAAATTTATCGGTCTGAGGCCGGGAGAGAAACTGTACGAGGAAGTACTAAGTAACGAGGAAAATACGGTACCTACGGGACATGATAAGATTCGGGTGGCTAAGGTTCGGGAGTACAAGCGAGAAGAGGTGTTAGAGACTTATGATAAGTTGGCTGAGTTGGCGTTGGCGGTGAAGGTGGAAGATTCCGTGCGATTGATGAAACAGGTGGTGCCGGAGTTTAAGTCGAAGAATTCGGTGTATGAAAGGTTGGATAAATAAGAAATAACAATAATATAATTAATTAGCGTATTATGTTGAATAATAAGTCTGTGTTAATAACCGGGGGAACGGGATCTTTTGGAAAAAAATTTATTGAAACGATTTTGAGAGATTATCCAAATGTAAAACGAATTGTGATTTATTCGCGTGACGAGTTGAAACAGTTTGAATTGAAACAAAAGTATCCAGAGAATAGTTATCCTCAATTACGTTTTTTTATTGGAGATGTACGTGATGGAGAACGATTGAAACGGGCTTGTGAGGGAATCGACGTGATTATTCATGCGGCCGCAATCAAGCAAGTTGATACAGCGGAGTATAACCCGGAAGAATGTATCAAGACTAATGTTCATGGAGCACAGAATGTGATTAATGCTGCTTTGCAGATGGGTGTAAAACATGTTGTTGCTTTATCAACGGACAAGGCTTGTGCACCGATTAATTTATATGGGGCAACCAAGTTGACATCTGATAAACTATTTGTAGCTGCTAATAATATAAAGGGGAGTAGAGATATCCGATTTTCTGTTGTTCGTTATGGAAACGTAATGGGGTCCAGAGGCTCCGTGATCCCGTTTTTTATTAATAAACGAAATAATGGGGCAAAAGAATTGCCAATTACTGATATGCGGATGACTCGTTTTAATATATCATTAGAAGCGGGAGTTGATTTGGTAATGTATGCTATCGCTCATCATCTGGGGGGAGAGATTTTTATTCCTAAAATTCCGTCTTATCATATCAAGGATGTTGCAACTGCAATTGCACCAACTTTACCGCAAGTAGAGGTCGGCATCCGGCCGGGAGAGAAATTGCATGAAGAGATGATAACAGTAACGGATGCTTTGGATACCATTGATTTGGGTAAGTACTATGTAATTATGCCCTCTGTTTCGTTCAATCATTCGAGAGAAGAATATATAAAACACCATCATGCTGTTTATGTTCCAGATGGATTTCATTATAGTTCAGATAACAATATAGAATGGGAGACTGTGGAGAGTATGCGTGAGAATATTAGAAGGTTTGTTGATCCTAATTTTGAGGTAAGATGATAGATAAAGTGATTCCTTACGGTCGTCAATGTATCACAGATGAGGATATCCGGGCCGTGGTCGAAACTTTGCGATCTGATTATTTGACGCAAGGACCGAAAGTTACGGAATTCGAGTATGCTTTTGCCCGGTACGTGGGGGCTAAATATGCAGTAGCGGTAAATAATGCTACTGCCGGGTTACATTTGGCAGCTTTTTCTTTGGAAGTTAAGCCGGGGGATAAAGTGATCGTGACTCCAATGACATTTGCAGCTAGTGCCAATTGTGTTCGTTATTGTGGAGGAGAGGTTGTGTTTTGTGATATTGATAAGGATACTTATTTGATGGATGTTGTCAAATTACGTCAATTGTTGGTTGAAAATCCTAAAGGTACGTTTAAAGGAATTATTCCGGTCGATTTCGCAGGTTATCCCCAGAATTTAGAAGAGATGAGAGAGATTGCAGATGAATATGGTTTATGGATACTTGAAGACGCTTGTCACGCTCCCGGAGGTTATTTTATGGATGAACGGGGAGAAAAGCAATATTGTGGGAATGGTCAATATGCGAATGTCAGCGTGTTTTCTTTTCATCCGGTAAAACATATTGCCACGGGAGAGGGTGGTATGGTAACGACGAATGATGAGGAATTATATAAAAAATTGTGTTTGTACCGCACGCATGGGATCACGAAAGATCCAACTTCCCTACATGAGAATCATGGAGGATGGTATTACGAGATGCAACAACTGGGATTTAATTATCGGATGACGGATTTTCAAGCAGCTTTGGGAATTTCGCAATTAAAGCGAGCAAACGATGGTTTGATTCGTAGACAAGAGATTGCTCATAGATATTATGAGGCTTTTCAGGCAGTTGAAGGTATTGTTACACCTAAGGTGTTTGGGAATGTGTATCACGCTTTCCATCTTTATATTATTCAAGTTGAGGATCGGTTTGGGTTGTACAATCATCTGCGGAAAAATAACGTATACGCTCAAGTTCATTATGTGCCGGTACATATGCAACCTTATTATCAACAATTGGGATGTAAGAAAAAAGATTGTCCTGTGGCAGAGAAGTACTACGAACATTGTTTGAGTTTACCGATGTTCCCAACATTGACGGAAGAGGAACAAGAATATGTGATTGACCGAGTCCTAGAATTTGTGAGAAAGTAAATCATGAAACAATATTTGGCAGAAGCATATGGATAGCTCAACTAAATTAATTTTGGGTACGGTTCAATTCGGATTGAATTACGGTGTTAATAATCAGTCTGGCCAAGTTTCAAAAGAGTCAGTAGAAACGATTTTGTCATTAGCTAGCAATAAAGGAATTAAAATATTGGATACCTCTAGTGCTTACGGAACAAGTGAAAAGGTTCTTGGTGAAGTATTGAACGAGAATGATATGAAATTTCGTATTATATCTAAATATCCTCGATCTTCTCGCTCTGTAAAGACAATCTTTGAGGAATCTTTATATACCTTGAATCAAAAAAAACTTTATGGTTATTTGATTCATCATTTTGATTTTTTTAGAAAGAAACAAGAGATATGGAGAGATTTTTTGTTATTGAAAGAAGAAGGAAAAGTTACAAAAATAGGTTTTTCACTTTATAATGTAGATGAATTGAAGTTCTTGCTTGATAGAGATATTGCTTTTGATATATTACAATTCCCGTACAATATTTTTGATCGACAGTTTGAGAAATTTTTTCCATTATTAAAAGAAAGAAATGTTGAAACTCATGTTCGATCTGTTTTTCTTCAAGGGTTATTTTTTAAACCATTGAAGAATCTTGAGGGGAAATTACTCCCTCTAAGGAAATATGTTGAAAGTTTACATTCTTATTGTAAAGTTCATTGTCTAAAAATAGAAGAATTGGCTTTAGGGTATGTGTATTCTTCGGAATACACGAATGGGGTTTTAATAGGTGTTGATACTATAGAACAATTGGAGTCAAATATAAAAAATCTCGGTTATAATATTTCACCTAAGGATATTGATTTTGTTCGTTCGATAGAAATAAAGGAAAAGGAGTTATTGTCTCCTGTAAATTGGAAATAAAATGAAAGTATTAGCAATTACTCAGGCTCGGTATGGTTCAACTCGTCTTCCAGCCAAAATATTAAAAACAGTTAATGATCGAACTTTGCTTGAAATACATCTTTTGAGATTACTCCAATCAAAAAATATCACGAAGCTTAAAGTGGCAACAACAACAGAACCTGGTGCAGTATATATAGTTGATATTGCAAAAAAGATGAACATTGATGTTTATCAAGGTTCTATTAATGATGTTCTTGATCGATTTTATCACGCTGCTCTGCCGGAAGATCCTGATTATATAGTGAGAATTACCTCAGATTGCCCTTTGATTGATCCGTTAATTGTAGACAGAGTTATTGAATTAGCGATAAATGGTAATTTTGATTATGTATCTGCAGATACAAAATCATTCCCAGATGGTATGGATGTGGAGGTATTTAAGTTTTCTGCATTGTTAAAAGCATATGATGAGGCCACAATGCAATCAGAAAGAGAACATGTTACGTCATATATATGGAAGAATGGTACGGTAAAAGGAGGGTCTCTTTTTAAATCAGAAAAATTGTATTGCAAAGAAGATTATTCTACTTATAGGATGACTGTTGACACTGCAGAAGATTTTGAATTAGTGAAGAGGCTTATTGAAGCTCTTGGTTATGATAAGAGTTGTGAGGAATATGTTGAATATCTTCAAGTACATCCTGAAATTTTGAAGATAAATTCAATGTATGAGCGTAATGAAGGATATGTGAAATCAATAAATAACGATAAAAAAATAAAGTAATTATATGGGACAAGGACAAGAGCTTTACAAAAAAGCAAAGACATTGATTCCTGGAGGAACGATGTTGTTATCCAAAAGACCGGAGATGTTCTTACCGGAACAATGGCCATCATATTTTAGCAAAGCTAAAGGATGTAAAGTGTGGGATTTGGATGGTAAAGAATATATTGATGTCACGATAATGGGGATTGGAACTAATACTTTAGGGTATGGAAATGATGAGGTTGATGAAGCTGTTATGAAAGTTATTCGTGATGGAAATATGTCTACATTTAATTGTCCGGAGGAAGTACAATTGGCAGAAAGATTACTTTCTTTAGACCCTTGGGCAGATATGGTGCGTTTGGCGAGAACAGGAGGAGAAGCAAATGCAATTGCGATTAGAATAGCTCGAGCCGCAAGTGGAAAAGATAAAGTTGCTGTTTGTGGTTATCATGGTTGGCATGATTGGTATCTTTCTGCGAATATAGCGGATCACAGTAATTTGAATCATTTACATTTGGCAGGACTTGATACAGCCGGGGTCCCGGATGTATTGAAAGGGTACACTATCCCATTTTATTATAATAATTTTGAAGGATTGTTGGATGTTGTTACTAAAAACGATATTGGCGTAATTAAAATGGAAGTACAGCGTAATATGGGACCTGAGAATAATTTTCTTCAAAAGGTTAGAGAACTTTGTGATGAAAGGGGTATCATATTGATTTTTGATGAATGTACAAGTGGTTTTCGGGAGACATTTGGTGGACTTTATAAAAAATATGGGGTGGAACCAGACATGGCGATTTATAGTAAAACCTTAGGTAACGGATATGCAATCTCTGCGATTGTTGGCAAAAAGGAGATAATGCAAGTTGCAGATGGAAAAACATTTATTAGTAGTACATTTTGGACAGAGCGGATTGGACCTGCAGCAGCCTTGGCTACATTGAATGTTATGGAAAGAGAAAAATCTTGGGAAAAAATCACGGAGATTGGAGAAAGTAACAAGAAAAGATGGCAAGAACTTGCGGATAAACACGAAATATCCATTACTCAGTGGGGAATACCTGCTCTTGCCGGATATTCGTTTAATAGTGAAAAAAAGCTTGCTTATAAGACCTATATTACTCAGCAAATGTTAGCTAAGGGTTATTTAGTTGGGAATAGTATGTATACTTGTCTTTGTCATACACCGGAGATACTGGAAGGGTATTTTTATGAATTAGATAAATTATTTGCTGATATTAGAGAGTTTGAAGATGGAAGGGATGTGATGAAGGAATTAAGTGGACCAGTATGTCATTCTGGTTTTAATCGCTTAAATTAATATTTTCTCATGTAATATTCTGAATGTTATGTAAGTATGTTTTTGTTGTAATGCAATTGTAAAAATTATCCAGATCAATATTGTAAGAGTATATTAATTTTGAATTATGGCAAGATTATTTTTAGGAAATGATAAAGATGTATTTCTTGAATTCAAGAAACATAATTTGGAAATTGGATTTCATAATTATTCCAGTTTTGAAAAGGATAATATATCTGTTATTGCATTTAAAAAACTGAAAATTGATAATGAAAATTATTGCGAATTTGGAAATGATTTTATATCAGGTGTCGGTACATTTATTTATAAAGAAAGTATTGGGGCTATAGCTTTAAAACAGATTTATAATGATTTTTCTGGAGATCTTTTGGAAATTCGTAAAAATCTCATTGGGAATTATTTATTTGCATTAAAAAAGTCTGAAAAAGTTTATGTTTTTTGTGATGCTAATAATATTTTTAATGCGTATTATTATGAGAATAAGGGGCAATGGTGTATAAGTAATTGTTTATATGAAATCGCTTTAGCTCTTCCGATAGAATTGGGAGTAAATGAATTTAATGTTATCGAGCAAATTTTTCAATATAATATTTTGGGTAATGGTACAGTATTTAACGAGATTCAGAAATTATTAGGTAATGAGTATTTAGAAATAGATATTGAGAAAGGATCGTTCTGTAAAAAGCAACTATACCTCAGTAGTCCATACAAGATAAGTGAACGACCTTTAGAAGAATTAGTTGATGAGTTTTGTTCGGATCTCCAAGAAATTACACGAAAGGTTGTCAAATGTTTTGACGGGGATATTGGTGTATGTATGACAGGGGGACTTGATGCAAGAATGATATTAGCTGCTTTCTTATCGAATGATTGTAAACCTGTATTGACTTATGGAGTAGGTAATAGCCAATTGACAAATACTAAAAATGGAGATTTAGAAGTAGATAAGATTTATTCGAAAAGGTTTAATTTACCTCTGAAAATAATGGATTGGAGTACTCCTGATCCTGTGGATTTATACTGGGATAAATATATTGATAAGTATGGATTTTATGCAAGTGTTTATTCAAGTTCGAACCATGTGATGTCAGCTTTTGAAAATCTAGAGGAAAGGTTTTTGAATGTTGGTTATTATGGTGAGTTATATCGGAATATTGATTGGATTGATTCCTTTAAATCGCATACTTTTTCTTTAAATGCATTTTTAGACAATTATTATATGGAAAAAAATCTAAATACGACAATTGATGATTGTAATAAATATAGATTGCATTTGAAAAATAAAATTCATGATATCTTAAAACTGTATGATATTTCTAGTGAGGAAGAATTGGTAGATAAGGATTATTTCACTATTTTAAGTTTCGAGAAAAGAAAAGGATCTGATTCATCTATGATAAACTATATAAATCAGCATCGATATTCATTTGCTATTCTGGCAGAACCCAATCTAATAGAAAAAGCATTTATTCCAATAGATAGTAAAAAAGATGCGATATTTATCATTAAGGTACTTGAAAGATTATTTCCTCCGATTTTAGAGATTCCATTTTTCTCTCGTTGTGAATGGCGAGTTTTTGATCCTAAAAGTAAATTAATAGTGAAAGATCCTAAAGGACTTTCCAAGTATCATAAATTGATACGAAAATACTTTTTTTTAACTCATGCTGGACAACGTATTTATTATCGTTTGTGTGCTGTTGTAAATTTATTAAGAGGTAATAAAAAAACAGCAAAAGAAGCATTTCAGCGAAAAAAAATAGCAAGTCGTTTATCTTGTATTATACGAGATTATGGAATATTTAATCATCATGTTGATCCGATGGTTTCTGTTTATTTGTCACAAGAGTCTAGATATGCTATTTTGTTAAAAACTTTTTTTCACTTAAGGCGTAGAGAGCGGGTATGAGAAAACTTTTCTTTAGGGCAGATGCTGGAATTAAAATTGGTTGGGGACATTTTATTCGCACCTTGGCTCTTGCCGATATGTTGAAAGATGTTTTTGAATGTACGTTTTTTACACAGGAGCCAACATTGTATCAGATAAATGAGGTTGAAAAAGTTTGTAAACTTATATCGTTACCTAGTGATGATTCTAAACTAAGTATCTTTTTGGATTATTTGTGTGGAGATGAAATAGTGTTTTTAGACAATTATTTTTTTACTTCGGAGTATCAAAAGCAAATAAAGGAGAAAGGATGTAAGTTAATTTGTTTTGGGACAAATGATCGACATTATTATGCGGATTTGTTATTTAATTTTGCAGAAACCAATCCTTGTATTTTTTCTGTAGAACCATATACAAAAATTTTCTGTGGAGTAGAATGGGCGATTCTTAGGAAACCTTTTAGGGAGAAATTTGCAGATAGAGTTGTAAATCGAAATGGTATTGTCATTTGTTTTGGTGGAACGGATCAATATTTTATGACTGAAAAAGTTGTAGATTATCTAAAATCGTATGCTTCGAATTGTGAAGTTCATGTCATTTTGACAACCTCTTTTTCATCGGTTCGAATCAAGGCATTGCAAGAGAAAGAAGTTTTTATTCATGTAGATCTATCGGCAGAGCAAGTTGCAATGTTGTTTGATCGTGTATCTTTGGCAATATTGTCGAGTAGTACGATATGTTTAGAAGCTTTATCGAGGGGAGTAAATGTAATTGCGGGGTATTATGTCGATAATCAGATGAGACTGTATAATTTGTTAGTCGGGAAAAATCTAGTGAATGGGATAGGATATTGGCTGGATAATGATTTGAAAATAAGATTAAAAGATACGTTAAATAATATGCAAAATAGGCATAAGGCATCATTAGATTTTTATGATATAAAAGAACGTTATATTAATTTGTTTAAAAAATTATGCTGATAGATAGAGATCGAGTCTATACGGTAGGTATTTATTCTTATAAGAACTTTGTTTCTCTTTCTAAAGAAGAAATTAAACTTGTTTGGGAATGGAGAAATCATGATAAAACGAGGAAATGGATGATAAATCAAAATAAGATTACTTGGGAGAATCATTTAACGTTCCTTGGAAAATTGAAAATCCGAGAGGATGCTTTTTATTGGTTGATGTTTCGAGAAAATAAACCTATTGGAGTCCTAAGTATTGTAAATGTTGACTATTTAAGATTAGAATGTGATCCAGGATATTATCTTGCTCCGGATTTAGATGGAACAGGGTTAGGTTTAGAGATGCACTACCACTATAAACAGTTAATATTTAATTATTTGGGTTTTGATTGTTTAGTTAGTCATATCTTGTTCGGTAATACAAATGCCTATCAACTCTCTCTCTTTTTTGGAGCGGAAAAGGAAGGGGAGGAACATATTAATGGAGAGAAATATGTTATAGTACGGACTCCTAAATCTAGATTCAATAAAATTAGGAGAGAGAAACTTATAAATCAATTTGTGAAATTTAATAGGGAAAATCCTATAAAATGGGAATAGAGAAATTCTTAAATCAGAAAGAGGCCTTTATTATTGCAGAGTTATCTGCGAATCATAATCATGATTATGATTTGGCGATAAAAACGATAAAGGCAATGGCAGATGCTGGGGCAGATGCCGTTAAAATTCAGACTTATACGCCGGATTCGCTCGTTATGGATGTTGATAATGAGTTTTTTGGCCCGATAAGAGGAGGGTTATGGGATGGTATTAAGAGGTACGATCTTTATAAGCAAGGAATGTTACCTTATGAATGGCAACCGAAATTGAAAGCTTTTGCTGAAAAATTAGGATTACTTTTCTTTTCTACACCTTTTGATCGTGCTGGAGTTGATTTTTTAGATCAAATGAATATTCCGCTGTATAAGATAGCCTCTTTTGAAATTAATGATGTTCCTTTAATTCGTTATATAGCAAAAAAAAAGAAACCGATAATTCTTTCAACGGGAGTAGGAGATGAGGAAGATATTGCTTTAGCTTTGAAAGTATGCCGTGAAGAGGGGAATAACGATATCTCTTTACTAAAATGTACATCTGATTATCCGGCTTCTTATGAGAAAGCTAATTTGCAGACAATACCTGATATGAAAAATCGTTTTGGTGTTCGTGTGGGAGTCTCGGATCATTCAATGGGAAGTTTAGTGCCAATGGTAGCGGTTGCTTTAGGAGCAACCATTGTTGAAAAACATTTTATTCTCTCTCGTTCTGTGGGGGGACCAGATGCAGCATTTTCAATGGAACCATACGAGTTTAAACAAATGGTACAGAATGTGCGTAATGTCGAAAAAGTTCTGGGCAATGTTAAATATGATATCTCGGAAACGGAACGTCGTAAACGTCGTTCTTTATATGCTTTTCATGACATAAAAAAGGGGGAAGCTTTTACTGAAAAGAACGTACGTTCATTTCGTCCGGGTTTTGGGCTTTCTCCAAAATATTATGATGTAGTAATGACAAAAATCAGTCGTCGCGATTTCCAACGAGGAGATATTTTAACCGAGGATGATATTAGATAGCATGCGAATAAGTGTTGTTGAAAAATTTGCTGTAGGTGCAGGTATTTTATGGTTATTTACCGTTTTAGACTCATTTTTTATTTGGAATTCATACGAAAATTTTTTGAAAGTATTTGCGGGGGGAGTGGTTGTGATAGCATCGTTTTTTTTGTACAATAGAAAAAAAATGATATTTACAATTCCTAGAGTGTGGTTGATGTTTTCGAGCTTTTTATTTTTCATATATTTAAATTTTAGAATAGATATAGGAATATGGGGAATATTAGCACGTTTTTTTGCTGTCTTTCCGTTTATGCTTTTAGTTTTTTGGAAAAATGATACTTTGAATAACCTGTATTTGATATTTAGAAAAATCATTATTTTTTTTGCAATAGGTTCTATCCTTATAACCCTATTTTTTGTAACAGGTTTAATACAGTATATTCCTTATTATGTTGTAGAAGCTCGTTCTAACGTTCATGAATTGGCAGATCTAAATTATCATATATATGGTTGTTTTGTAACGATTCATAGTTACATTTCTTCGATGATACCAAGGGCTTGTGGGCCTTTGCAGGAGCCAGGACACTTTGCAATTATTTTGGGATTCGTTTTTTTGATAGACCGATTTTTGAAGCAGAAAGTTAATATAGGAATTGTAGTGTGTGGTATCTTGACATTCTCGATGAATTTTTTCGTACTTGCAGTTTTGGGTGAAATTTATGATTTTGTATATAATAAAGCCGGATTGAGAAAACTTTGGATATACATCTCAATTTTATTCATGATGTTTCTTATGTTCCTATTTTTGAGTAAAGAGTTACAGGAGCAATTAATATATTTGTTTTATGAACGAAATTTAGAGCGTGTTTTTGAAGCCTACCAATCAACAAATTCTTTGTCTAATGCGTTAGATGAGAGAATTAATCAAACAGGTGCATTTTACTATGAACAATTTCTTCATTCATCAAAATTGTTGTTTGGATTCGGAACTACTAATGATGAAATTGTCCTTTCTGATTATCGAGGGATGTTGCTTAGACTTGGGTATATTGGATTCTTCTTGTCACTTTTATGGGCTTATACATCGTTATTAAATACCCCTTTCCGTCTTAGAATTTGTCTTATTGGTGCGATGATTTTGATTTATCTTCATAGAGCATGGATGATGCAGCAGCCTTATATTTACTTTTTGGTATTTCTAGCAGTTTGTGTTTATAATTATCATTTGTCTCATCGTATGAATGAATTGAAATGAGAATTTTAAGAGGCGTAACGTTAATATTGAAAAATAAGGTGATGCTTTATATGTTAACGCGATATGTTACATATGGAATGAGTTTTTTTGTATCAATGTATGCCGCTAATCGGCTGGGACCTTACTATTATGGTGTTTGGGGATATTTAATGTTGCTATTGAATTATTTTAATTTAATTAATTTTGGAATACCTCAAGCTGCTCAAATTTTTCAAATTCAGAACAGGGAAAACTTATATCGGCGAGATGCATTTGAAAAGAGTGGATTTGTGTTGACCGGAGTATTAGGAGTTGGTATTATCTGTTTTGCTTTGTATGAGAGAATTGTTGGAATAACTTTTTTTGAAAAATATGAACTTGGAAATTTATTTTATTGGATTTGTTTATGTGGCATAATAAATTATTTTAACTTGTATTATAGTAAAGTCTATCGGGTTAAAAATAAATTACTGGAAATAGCTTTTCATCAAACCTTCGTTGTATTGTTGACTTTTGTGGTCGTTTTTTTGAAAGAAGGTTATCCATTATTACAATGGATGTTAGGTGCATACGTCATTGCTTATTCCATTATTTTTTTATTTTATTCCTTTAGGGAAGGAATTACTTTTAAAGGAGAGTTTCGATTTTGTGATTGCAAAAAAATAATTAATAAGGGATTCTTTCTATTTTTATATAACTCTGGTTTCTATTTTATTATGATTTCTACCAAAACAATAGTTAGTATTAATTATACTGTAATGGAATTTGGTTATTTTACATTTGCCTATTTGTTAGGATATGCTGTTTTACAATTATTAGAGGCTTTTTCTTATTTGATTTCTGCAAAGTTATTAAATAAATATCGTTCTTCTAATGCAGAAGTTGTTTCTTCAACCATTCGACTGATAAGGGTAAATTATGTCGCTTTGTTTCATGGGATTATGTATTTGGCAATGATTGTTTTTCCTGTATTTATTCGTTTTGTACCTAAATACGCAGGTACATTGTTGATGATTAATTTGGCCTGTTTAACAATGTTGCTTTTCACAAATTCCTTCGGTTACTCTACATTTCTTATGGCAAGAAATAAAGAAAGAGTACTGGCTTTCATTGCAATATTTTCTTTGGGAATAAATGTTTTACTGGGTGTATTTTTTGTGAAATTTTTACAGGTAAATTATCAATATACGATATTGCCGACGCTTTTGACTTATTTTTTATATGCTTATTTATGTGTATATTATGGTCGAAAAGAGTTAAAATTGGATAGAAGTATCATGAATGTTTTTGAAGATTGTTTCCCATTACGACTATTATTTCCATTTATTGTAGCTGTGATCCTGATTCTTTGTAATATAACCTATTTGTTGTGTATACCTTTTGTTGTTTATATTGCTTTAAATGGGAAGACAATAAAAGAAATTTTTCATTCGTTCAAGAGAATTTTTAATAAACCGGAAATCATTGATTTGTAGATTATATGATGGACGGCCGAGCAAGAAATGATAAATGAGATTCAGCTGAGGATATGACACGGTTATCAAAAGGAAGTGAGGAATTACTCCGTATTGTTGAAGATGAAAAATCGCTGTATAAGTATAAAATACATGGAATATCCATATGGAGTGTAGTAAGGAGAAGATACAGGAATCTTCGTATAGAAAAAACTTGTGGCATTGCCCCGATGTCAAATCATGCCCATTTTAATTTCAAGAGATTATTATTGACGTTTTTCACATCACTAAGGCAGTATATCAGTTTTTCATTAAGACGGAAACAAGTGGATATATGGTTCTCAAATTTTACGCGATTGGATTGTGTGGATGGAATATGGGTGGATAAATTTATTGATCCAGTCATTGATAAGTTAGAGTTGGACAATTATATATGTTTTGAACGTGGAAATTCAGGTGTACACCAGAAACCGCGCTTGCATCAAGATTCAATTGTGTACACGGAAGCGATAGACTTTTCAATTAATTTGTTGGAGATTTTAATTTCTCCGTTTTATTATGTGAGGTATCGAAAAGTTTATTTGGAACTTTTTGATGCGGCTCAAAAATCATTTTTTATGCAGCGGAAAGATTTTTGGCAAATTGTTCGTTTGTTTACTAGATTTGATATCAAGAGAAGAATATACAAAAGAATTTTTAGGAAAAAACGTGTGAAATATTTTTTCGGGGTTGCTAGGTTGACTTTTTATTCGCAAATGGTGGCATGTAAAGAACTTGGAATACCGGTGTTTGAGTTTCAACATGGTATTACCGTGAGTGAGACTGTTCTTTATTCTGGCTCTGTTGATGAAATGTTTGTTCCTGACTATTTTCTGGCTTTTGGAAAGATGTGGGTCGGATCTCAATTTGGAATTGATTGTAAAAGAATAAAAGTAATAGGATGGGCTTATCGAGACTATCTTCGTAAAACACTTTCTGTTATACCCAAAAAGTATATGCATATCTTATTTGCATCGGAACCCGAAATATCGGACAAGATAATAGCGGCTGTCTCTGAATTAGCAAAAGCCTTCCCCGATTATTTTTTTGACATACGTCTCCATCCGCATGAGCGATTTACGTCAGAGCAAAGTGCTATGATTGAAACAATTCCCAATGTCAGAGTTGTAGATAACAAAATTGGCTCGTTTGTAACACTTATGCAGTATGATTATGTTGCGGGCGAACATTCAACTGTTCTATATGAAGCGATGAGTTTGGGTAAAAAAGTTGCTAAAATATGTTTTGCTGATTTACATCCCAAGTCATTAATTGATAATTATAATGATGGATTCTATTATGTTCATGATATAGAGGAATTTGGTCTTTTCTTGGAGGCAGAATTGAGTGAGTCTCAAAAAGAAAAAATGAGTCAGATATATTCGCCATTTGACAGAGAGGGGGTCTTGAATTTGTTCGGATGTGCTTCGTTGTTTGATAGTAATGTTGACGACATATCATAGTAATTTTTTTTCTTAACTTCTTAATGAGAAATAGTAAATAATGGAAAACTTAATAATCATTGGTGCCGGTGGAATGGGACGAACTTTTTATGACTGGGTGAGAGAATGCGTAGGGTATGGAGAGAGGTTTGTGATAAAAGGCTTTATTGATGACAATATTAATGCGTTAGAGGGTTTTGAGGGGTATCCACCGATGTTAGGTACTATTGAAGAATATTGTCCGGAAGAAGACGATGTCTTTACTTGCTCAATGGGAGGGAATGTGAAGAAGATGTGTTGTGAGAAAATTTTGAGTCGGAGAGGGGAGTTTATTAATATTATCCATTCTACGGCTCGTGTTGGAACGAATGTAAAATTAGGCACGGGTAATGTGATAGGAGCTTATGTGGCGTTGGGTGCAGATGTTAAAATCGGAGATCATAATTTGATCCAAAGTTATAGTGTTATCGGGCATGATGCTGTTGTCGGGAATTGGAACCGAATAGATACGCATGTTACTTGTGTGGGAGGAATAAAAATTGAGGATGAAACCGTGATTCATACTTCTGCGGTAATCAATCATAAGGTGATCGTTGAAACAGGAGCGAAGGTAGGTGCGTGTAGTTTTGTGATAAAAAAGGTAAAAGCAGGAACGACCGTGATGGGGAATCCTGCAAAAAGGATTGAAGTTTAAAATAGATTAATAATATAAAATATTTAGTTATGGAGATTTCTAAGTTTATTGAACTTTTTGCAGAATTGTTTGATGAGACGGATGTGACCGTGTTTACTGTGGAGACTGAATTTAAAAAGTTAGACGAATGGTCCTCATTGATAGCACTTTCAGTTATTGCTATGGTGGATGAAGAATATGGAATAACTATTCAAGGAGAGGATATCAGAAATGCTAATACGATAGCTGATCTTTTTAATAACGTGAAGATAAAACAATAGTGGATATGTCATATAACCCGTTTTCACTTTCCGGTAAGATTATTTTAGTAACGGGAGCGGCTTCCGGTATCGGAAGGGCGACCGCAATAGAGTGTTCTAAAATGGGAGCCTCCGTGATTATTACAGATATTCGGGAAGACGGATTGGCGGAAACCTTGCATTTGCTGGAAAAGGGAGATGGAGAGCACCGGATGATTACTTGTGATTTGACGATAGATGAGGATTTGGAAAGAATGATGACATTTCTTCCTGTTTTGGATGGAATGGTAAATAATGCAGGGATAACAAAACCGTTACCAGTAAAATTTATAAACCGGGTAGATATTGAAAAGATTCTTTCTATTAATGCTCTTGCCCCAATATATTTAACGCAAAAATTGTTGAGGAAGAAAAAACTGGGGAGAGGTGCATCTATTGTTTTTACTGTTTCTATTGGAGGGGTTTATACCGTGGCTCATGGAAATACTATGTATGGCGTTTCCAAGGGTGCTTTGCATGTGTTCATGAAAAATGCGGCTTTAGAGTTGGCTTCCATGGGGATTCGCTGTAATAGTGTTAATCCTGGTATGATAGAAACTAATTTGGTTGCGGGTAAGCAATATTCAGAAGAGGATCGGGAGAAGGATATGAAAACTTATCCATTGAAACGGTATGGAAAACCAGAAGAGGTTGCTCTCGGGATTGTTTATTTGTTGTCGGATGCCTCATCTTTTGTTACTGGACATTCGTTAATTATTGATGGCGGAAAAACATTGTATTGAATGGAAAGATTATTGCAAGGTAAGGTTTGTATAATCACGGGAGCTGCTCAAGGTATCGGGAAAGCGATCGTGGAACGTTTTGCAGAGGATGGTGCTGTTGTTTACGCTTTTGATCGGCGGGAGGGGGTAATGGATCAATGGGCAGAGATTTGTTCCGAGCGTTACGCAACAAGAGTAATACCTGTTTGTTGTGATATAACAGATAGTGGCGGTGTGAAAAAAGCCTTGATGGCAATTTACAAGCAAGAGGGGAAATTAGATGTGTTAGTGAATAATGCCGGGGTGGTATTTAACCGGAAAATAGGGATGATCGTTCGAGAGGAGACTGAATTGATGTTTCGGGTGAATGTGATTGCTGCGTTAGAATTGATGCAGTTGGTCGCTCGTTTTATGGCTAGAAACGAATGTGGTTCGATCGTGAATATTGCTTCCGTGACCGCTGTATTGGGATCACCGGGACAGGTTGCTTATTCAGCAACGAAAGGAGCCATTATATCTTTGACCAAATCGGCTGCTAAAGAGCTTGCTCCGCAAGGGATTCGAGTAAATGCGGTAGCTCCGGGGATCGTGAAGACAGAACGGTTTACTGAATTGTACGAGGCCACGGGAGACAAGATAGACGAAAGAATAAATAGAATCGCTCTAGGACGATTGGGAACACCGGAAGATGTGGCTAATGCTTGTGCTTTTCTCGCTTCAGAAAGAGCTTCTTATATTTCAGGACAAGTGCTTGGTGTTGATGGTTGTGCTTCGATTTAAAAGTTATGATACTGAATATAGATAAGCATAAGGAAAATTCTTTGGCAGTAATAGATTCAGCCGGGGAGAAGTTGACATATGGTGAACTGACGGAATTTTCCAAAGAATTAAAGCGACTACTTCCGAGTCGTTCTCTTGTGTTCGTTCTAGCTGGTAATGATGTGGGAGGAATTGCTTGGAGTGTAGGGTTATTGGAGGCGGGACTTGTTCCTTTACTGTTAAACCCGAAGATTGATCCAGAATTACTGGAAAGGTTGAATGAAATCTATGAACCCGGATACGTGTGTCTTTCGAATCGGGATTCCGGGCGGTTCGATTTTGAGCGAAAATTAATTTGTTTTAATTATTCGCTATTGAAAACGGGTAAGAATAATTACCCTCTTAACGAGCAATTATCGCATCTTCTTCCCACATCGGGGTCAACAGGGAGTCCGAAGCTCGTACGTCATAGTTACGAAAATGTGGAAGCGTCAGCTCTGAATATATCGACTTTTTTTAAATTGAAAAGTGAAGATCGGCCGTTACTTGTATTGCCGTTGTATTACACTATGGGGTTGTCGATAGTGTTCAGTCATTTATACGTGGGGGCAACAATCCTTGCTACAGATTTGAACATGACACAGAGGGAGTTCTGGACATTTCTGAAGGAAGAAAAAGCGACAAGTTTTACTGGGGTTCCTTACAGTTTCGAGATTTTACGAATGATGCGTTTTTTCAAGATGGATTTACCCGATTTGGAGCTGTTAACCCAGGGAGGTGGAAAATTATCACGAGAGTTGAATCTTCAGTTCGTGGAGTATGCACAAAAGACCGGAAAACGCTGGATTGCCACTTACGGACAGACCGAGGGTACTGCTAGAATGGCATATTTACCACCGGAATATGCTTTATTGAAGTGTGGTAGTATCGGTAAAGCGGTACCTAATGGAGAACTCTTTCTAGTAGATGATCTGGGAGATGTGATTGAAGGGAATAATCAAGAAGGAGAATTATGTTATCGGGGAAAAAACGTGACATTAGGATACGCCTCATGTAAGGAAGATTTGAAACTTGGGGATACGAGAAATGGATGTTTGAAAACGGGAGACTTGGCCTATCGGGACGAGGATGGTTTCTATTATATCGTAGGACGTACGGGACGTTTTTTGAAACTTTTTGGGATGCGGGTTGGATTGGACGAATGTGAATATATCGTAAAGTCGAAATATCCGATAGAGTGTGCCTGCGTGGGGACGGATGAAAAGATGATGGTGTATATAACCGATCTCCGATATCAAGAACAGGTGAAAGGGGAGCTGATTGATAAAACCGGTATTGTGGCTTCTGCTTTCGAGGTTCGGGTGATCCCGGAGATACCAAGGAATAATGTGGGGAAAATATTATATAAGGTGTTAAATAATTAAATTGAAGAGAGTGATGGAACAGAAATATAAACAGGTTTTTATTGAAGTTTTCGGTGTACTTGAAGGTGCGTTAAATGATGATTTTTCAAAAGATAACGTGAAAGAATGGGATTCTGTGCATCAATTGAATATAGTGGCCTTGTTGGAAGAAGCGTTTGATGTTATGTTCGAGCCGGAAGACATCATGGGATTCACATCCTATAAGGCGGGTAAAGAGATATTGAAGAAATACGGAGTAGAAATTTAAACACGTTGAAATTTATGGCAAGATGGGAGATAAAAAACGTGAGGGTTACCGGGGTGGCAGCTGCTGTCCCCCGAAACGTAGTTTACACGACGGATTTTGACTTTTTTACCCCAGAAGAGGCCGGGGTGTTTAATAATACAGTTGGTATTAAACAGAGGCATATAGCACCGGAGGATGTTTGTGCCTCGGATTTGTGTTTTGCTGCTGCAGAACAACTATTGGCCGACCTTAAATGGGAACGGGAGAGCGTGGATATTTTGATATTCGAGTCGGTAACGGGTGATTATAAGACCCCTCCCACGTCTTGTTTGTTGCAAGATCGGTTGGGACTTTCGGAAGATTGTTTTGCTATGGATATTCCCATGGGATGCTGTGGTTGTATGTATGCGATAACGACGGGAGGCAATTTGTTATCTTCGGGTAACGTGAAACGTGCTTTGTTGTTGATTGGTGACACTGCATTGCGAATGGGGTCGATGAAAGATAAAAGTCGAGTGCCGTTGTTTGGGGATTGTGGCACGGCGATGGCGTTGGAGTACGATCCGACGGCGAGTGATATTGTTGTCGATTTTCACACATACGGGAAAGGATACGAGGCATTGATGACTCCTCACGGGGGATTTCGTCACCCGGTCACGAAAGAATCTTTCGAATATGAAGATTTCGGAAACGGGATTGTTAGAGCACCGTTACATACTCTGATTAATGGAATGAATGTATTCTCTTTCGCTATTTCCAAACCGCCCAGGTCGATAGAAACTTTCATGACAGATTACGGGATAGACAAGGAACGTGATGTGGATTATTTTTTGATTCATCAAGCGAATAAAATGATTGTGGATCGGATTGTAAAGAAATTGAAGTTACCCTTGGAGAAGGTTCCTTATAACTTGGAGGAATTCGGGAATTTGGGAGGAGCTTCAATTCCTTCGTTAATGGTGACTCGTTTACGGGAACAGTTGATGACAGGAGAAAAGAGTTTGTTAATGTCATCTTTTGGTTTGGGGTTGACTTGGGGAACAATGTGGATAAAAACGAAGCCGATGGTCATTTCAGAGATGGTTGTTATAAAATAAGTCGGAGTGTTTTTAGGTTAATAAGAAATGGGAAACATACGAAGTTTTGGTGGTATAAAGAAAATAGTTCTTTATTTTGATTATTATTATTCATCAGCAAGATTCTTTTTTTACAAAGTAATGCAACTAGGGGGACGTTTGGTTTTTCCGATTGTGTTAATGATGCGTTTTCGAGAATATTGTTGTGGACAATCTTTTTATCCGGAATGTAAACGGAAAAAGAAATATAGGATATTTCTTGATCATTTACTATGGATACTTCGTAAAGGAGAACTAAATAATTTCTATTATATGTGGGGGTTTGATCGACGTGAGGTTAAACAAATGTATGATTTTGTGGGAGAAGTGACTTGGACGAATGCCCGACGTAAAAAGAATGAAGTAAAAAAACAGTGGAAGTTTTATAATGCTTCTTGCTTATTGATGAATAAATTTTATTTTGGAAATTTATTAGAAACACTGGGATTTGCTACTCCTCATAATAGGTATTTAATCAATAATGGAATTGTAACAGATTTAGAAAAGAAAGAGATTATTGGTTATGATGAATTTCTTAAAAATAATTTCTCGTGCTTTTGTAAAAATGCTGTAGGTGGAGGAGGTAAAGATGCTGATAATTTTATTCTTAAAATCGAAAATGGTAAAATATTTATTTTAGATGAACAAGTACATATTGGAGATTTTAAACATAAAATTCAAAATGGAACGTGGATTGTACAAGATAAAATAGAACGACAATTTATAGATATAGCTAAATATCATGAATATTCTATAAATACAATACGTTTGGTGACTGTTTGTGACGGAACGGAAATAGTTCCTATCGCAGCATTAGCAAGGTTTGGGCAAAATGGAAGAGTAAAAGATAATGGGTTTAGTGGTGGAATCATTGTACCTGTTGATATAAAAACAGGGATTATGAATGAATTCGGATTTATGCCTGTTCAGAAAAAAAAGACACGGGTTCATCCTAATTCTAATATAGCGTTTGGAGGGGTAAAGATTCCGAAGTGGGATGAAATGATAGAGAATGCGATTATTTTGCACAGGTATTTTTATAATATTCATTCTATAGGTTGGGATATTTGCGTGACAGATGAGGGAGTCTGTTTTATTGAAGGGAATGATGATTGGCATGTCGTGGATGCTCAAGTGAATGAGCCTGGAATGAATATTTATAGAAAGTATTTTAAATAGTGCGTAATGAATGTTTTTATTTTAGGTGGTGGTTTACAAGCGCTGTCTGTAGCCCGTTCTTTGAAAGAGGTAGGATATGATGTTTTTTGTTTGTCATCTAAAAATGAAGCCATTTCACATTCGAAATTTGTTGATAAATTTATACCGTCTCATGTAGATATTTCTACAACGGACTATTTAAAATATATTTGTACGCTTCTTATTGAGAGCCAATGTGAAGTGATAATTCCGATGAGTGATAGCTTGGCGGAGTTTTTGAGTAGAAATAAACGAGAAATAGAGGCAAAAACTATAACTAAATGTGCTATTCCTTCTTATGATGTTTTTTCTATTGCAAATGATAAATGGAAACTCCTTCAATTATGCGAGGTAAATGGATTACCTCATCCTAGAACAAGAGCTTTGGCGCAAGAAAATTTGAATGAAGTTGCGAGGTTTGTTGGTTTCCCTGCTTTAATAAAACCTAATATTTCCGTTGGTGCAAGAGGGATAACGCTAGTACGTGATGAGATGGAATTAAAGCAGAAATATCAACACATTTATGGTGTTTTTGGAGAGTGTACATTACAAGAATATATAGAACAAGATGGTCGACCTTATTATAATGTGATGATTTATCGGAATGCAGTTGGTAAAATAATTAATTATACCATATTAGAAATTATACGCTATTATCCGATAAAAGGGGGGAGTAGTTCTTTTGGAAGAACGATAGAAAATGACGAATTACTAACAATTTGTGTAAAGACATTGGAGAAGTTGCGATGGGTCGGTTTCGCAGATTTCGATGTTTTACGAACTCAAACGGGGGAATATAAAATAATAGAAATTAATCCTCGGGTGCCAGCCTCACTTAGGGCGGCAGCTGTATCGGGCATAAACTTTCCAAATATTATTGTGCAGGATCTAACAGGTAATATAATAAGAGAATACATCTATCAGCCGGGAAAAGAATTGAGATTTTTAGGATTAGATATTATGTGGTTTTTAGCTTCTTCTAGCCGTTTTCAGGTAAAACCGTCTTGGTTTAAATTTTTAGGGAAAAATTTATATTATCAAGATGGGGGATATAAAGATGTAAAAGCAATGTGTTTTAATGGTTACAGTGGAATAAAAAAAATGTTTAATTCTTCATTTCGTAGATCAAAAGCTGGATTGTAGTCATGGAAAATTTAGATGTAAAAGAGGTTGAAAAGGTTTTTTATACTCCAGAATGGCATGAAAAGCTTTTAGCTTTTATGGTGAAAGAATTTCCCACAAGAAATATATTTTATTTAGATTGGTGGTTAAAGAATCTAGATAAGGAAGAACCAGGTGATTGGAACAAAGTGTTACTTCTTTTGTTTCGGGCTGAAATTGTTGGCTGTACTACGGCTTTTTTTGTAAAAATATTAAATAACAATCAAGAGAAGAAAATATTCTGGGAGGGTAATACAATTATTGTAAAGGAAGCACGAGGAATGGGATTAAGTAAAATCTTATATGGCGAAATAAATCGTTTTAATAACAGATATACAACAGGATTTACAAAGATTGCATGGAAAATACAACCTAAGATTATGGACGTATTTACTGAACTAGCGCCCGTGAGAGTGTATGTTTCTTTGAATCGATTTGTAATAAATTCTATTTTTAGGAAGTTAAAGCTTTGTAAAGATAATTCTACGGAAAACTATCCAGAAACCTTTAGGTTAACTGAGAACGAACTTTTTGAGAAGGTGAAAGATATAGAGCGATTTGATATTCCTAAAGATGGTTATTGGATGGGAGAGAATGTGGAATTGGTTAGAGATAAGGAATTTCTAAAAAGGAGATTTGTAGATATTTATAGAAGAAAAGAATATTGTTTGTATGCATATTTTGTAAAAGGTAAATGTGAGGGGTATTTGGTTGTGCGGAAGACATGTATTAGTGAGATTAAGATGTTGGCGTTAGTTGATTTTAGATGTAAATATTTAGAAATGGAGAAAAGAATGATGTATGCGGTCGTTAAATTGGCAAGATTGAATAAAATAGGAGCTGTTATTACATTAACTTCAAGGAATTATGCTTTGATTTCTTTTCAACCATTAACAATTAAGATGTCAAAAAAATTATACACGGCAACGGGGGATCCGGAAATGTGGGAAGATACAAATATCTTAATCACATCGGCAGATTCAGATTTAGATTTTGTATATTACAAATAGATACTATGAATATATTAACATTTGATATTGAAGATTGGTGGGTCTATGAGCATTATCAACTTGGTAATAGTTCTGAGTGGTTGCACCGCTTGAATAATTATTTGGATCGAATTTTGGATTTGTTAGAGGAGCGTGATATTCATGCAACTTTTTTCGTTTTGGGAGAAGTTGCTAAACGAAATCCGGACGTGATACGTCGAATAGATGCGGGAAAACATCATATAGGGTGTCATTCATATAGTCATAAGTTTTTGAATGATATGTCTTTTGAAGAGGTGGAGGAAGATACTCGGGTGGCAATAGAGACAATAGAAAATGTTATAGGTCGGAAGGTTGATGCGTATAGGGCTCCTGCTTTTTCTATTACGGAGAAAAATAGTTGGATATTGTCAGTATTGCTTGAAAATGGAATAAAATATGATTGCTCGATATTTCCTGCAACAAGAAGTTATGGTGGCTTTCCTAGCTACAAGACTAAAGTTCCTTCTATAATAGAAGTGAAAGGAGAAATGATAAAAGAATTTCCTATCGCTCCGGTTCAAATATTCGGCCACGAGATTGTCTATTCAGGGGGTGGGTATTTTCGTTTATTCCCTTATATGAAAATAAAATCATTCGTGGAACAAAATGATTATGTCATGACTTATTTCCATATCAAGGATTTTGATTATGCCCAGAAAAAGACATATCGGTCTTTTGAAGGGGAATCAGCCTTGTCTAGGTATATAAAAAAATATTATGGCTTGAAGAATTGTTTCCCCAAATTTTGTCGTTTAGTTTCCCAATTTGATTTTGTAAGCGTGGAACAAGCGGATAAATTACTTGATTGGAACCAACAACCTTATATAAAGTTGTAATAAAGATTGAAAATGTATGTATCGTCATTTTTTTAAACGAATTATTGATTTTGGAGTAACGCTTTGTGTGTTATTCTTAATATGGCCATTTTTGTTACTTATTGTTGTGTTCTTATATTTTGCCAATAGGGGTTCTGGTGTATTTTTTACCCAAGAACGTCCTGGACGAAATGCTAAAACATTCAAGGTTATAAAATTTAAAACGATGACTGATGAGCGTGATAAGGATGGAAAATTATTGCCTGACGAGAAACGTCTAACAAAGGTTGGAAGGGTGGTTCGCTCCTTGTCGATAGATGAATTACCGCAACTGCTAAATGTGTTAAAGGGAGACATGGCCTTTGTAGGGCCTCGTCCTTTATTACCGAAATATTTACCCTTATATTCGGATGAACAGTTTCGGCGTCATGAGGTGCGTCCCGGTATTACCGGTTGGGCACAGATTAATGGGAGGAACAATATATCGTGGACAAAAAAATTTGAATATGATGTGTGGTATGTGGATCATGTTTCTTTTTGGTTAGATTTAAAAATTTTGTTTTTGACAGTGAAGAAAGTTTTCATGGGAGAAGGAATATCAAAAGAAGGGGAAGCAACGACTGTTCCTTTTGACGGAACGAATTGAGAAATTCATCTCTTAGTATTGTGTAAATATGGATATTATTCGAATTGTAAATGCTGTTTTTAGCTCTAATACATACGTGTTGCGAGAGGGAGGGGCGGATTGGTGTTGGTTGGTGGATGTGGGAGATGTTGAGCCGGTGTTGGAGTATATAGGAGAAAAGGGAGCAATTCGGGGTATTTTTCTAACACATACGCATTATGACCATTTGTACGGAATTAACCGGATGGTTGATTTGTTCCCGCAATGTGTGGTGTACACGTCGGAAGCAGGGACAGAAGGAATGTATTCGGAGAAGTTGAATTTTTCGAGATACCATGATGACCCGATTGTTTTCGAGGGAGATTACGTGGGCGTTTTACATGATGGAGATCGTGTCGAGTTGTTTCCGGGGGAGTATTTGATGGTATTGGAGACTCCCGGCCATGATAAAAGTTGTTTGACGTATTACACGGAGAGTGCGGTGTTCTCGGGAGATTCTTTTATACCGGGAGTGAAGGTAATAACTACTTTCCCACGTAGTGATAAGCAGGAGGCTGTTCGATCTGTGGAGGTAATATCGAAGGTTGCGAAGGGACGGGGGATATATCCCGGGCACGGTGACATCGTGTTCGGGAACGTTATATTTTGATCGGCGGGTTGAAGGTAGAATAATCATTAAAAATTTTTCAATATAGAGTTTCAAGCGGGACGGGATGAATAAATCTCGTGATGGCCCGTGGTGGGACGTTTACTGTTTATATGTATGGATCGAAAACGAATTTATCTTTGCTTGGCACACATGAGTGGCAAAGAACAAGACTTTATTAAAGAGGCTTTTGATACGAATTGGGTGGTTCCATTGGGGCCGAACGTAAACGCTTTCGAGAAATCCCTTCGGGGCTTCTTGATTGAAAATGGAAAATTGAAAGTTGAAGATGAGGGGAAACAGGTGGTGGCGTTGAGTGCGGGAACGGCAGCTTTACATTTGGGGTTGATATTATTGGGGGTGCAAGCGGGGGACGAGGTGATTTGTCAGAGTTTCACGTTTTGTGCTTCAGCGAATCCGGTGACTTACTTGGGGGCAACGGCTGTTTTCGTGGATTCGGAAGAGGATACTTGGAACATGAATCCCGTGTTGCTGGAGGAAGCTATACGAGACCGGATGGCAAAAACCGGACGGAAGCCGAAAGCGATTATCCCGGTGCATTTGTACGGGATGCCTGCCAAGATGGACGAGATTTGTGCCGTGGCCGAGAAATATGAGATTCCCGTATTAGAGGATGCTGCAGAGGCGTTGGGATCGGAATATAAGGGGCAGAAATGTGGTACTTTCGGGGTATATGGGGCGTTGAGTTTTAACGGGAACAAGATGATTACGACCTCGGGGGGAGGTGCGTTGGTAGTGCCTAATGAAGAATCCCAAAAGGCTGCGATGTTTTACGCTACGCAGGCACGGGAACCGTATCCTTACTATCAACACAAGAAGATAGGCTATAATTATCGGATGAGTAATATTTGTGCCGGGATCGGGTTGGGACAAATGACTGTATTGGAAGAGCATGTAGCTCATCACCGTCGTGTACATGAGTTATACGAACAAGCATTTGCCAATGTGAAAGGGATCGAGTTGAAATCGAATCCAGACGAGCGGTTTAATGCAAATTACTGGTTATGTACAATACTAATAGATAAGGAGGAGACAGGAGTGGATTGTGAAGAATTGAGAGTGTTCTTGGATCGTAAAGAGATTGAAACCCGGCCACTCTGGAAACCAATGCATCTGCAGCCGGTGTTTGCGGGCAATCCTTGTTACGTGGACGGAACTTCGGAGAAATTATTTGAGAAAGGATTGTGTATTCCAGCCGGGCCTTGTGTGACGGATGAGGATGTAGCTTATATTGTGAGTGAGATAAAAAGTTGTATCTGTAAATAATTAAAATATGCATTTGATAAAGAACGTGATCATGTTGATATGGGCTGCGGGATTGTTTGTTTCGTGTGCTTCGAGCAAGAAGGTGGTGTATTTGCAGGATGTTGATGTAAACAAACGGATCAAAGCGGAGTGTGAATATAAAACCGTGATTCATACGGATGATTTGTTGTCGATTATCGTGTCGTGTGATGATTTGGAATCTGCACAACCTTTTAATACACCAATGATTGGATTGGGACGTGACGTGAGTACAACCTCTAGCCAGCAAATTCCGAGGGGGTATCTCGTGGATAAGAATGGTGAGATTGATTTTCCTGTGTTGGGAAAATTGAAAGTCGTGGGAATTTCGAGAAACGAGTTGGCGGAAATGTTGAAAGAGAAGTTGTCGGAGTACTTGAAGAACCCGATCGTGACTATTCAGTTCCAGAATTTCAAGGTGACAATATTAGGGGAGGTGAAAGCTCCCGGTAGCTATAAGGTCGTTAGTGAGCGGGTATCGTTGTTGGATGCACTCGGAATGGCAGGGGATTTACAAATTAATGGTAAACGGAAAAACGTCTTGGTGATGCGGGAGCAAGGAGATGAAAAGGTTTTTGCCCGAATAGATTTGACATCAAGTGATTTTATCGATTCTCCATTCTTTTATTTACAGCAAAATGATGTGGTTTACGTGGAACCGAACAAAGGACGGATTGCCGGGGGAAGTGTCAGCACGTTCTTGCCTTATATCTTATCAAGTTTGTCGACAATCGTGGCCTTGATTTCTTTGACAAGATAGTTCCAGATTAATAATATATGAAAATGATCAATCAAGATAATAATTTGTTACAGACAGAAGAAGAGGAGTATTTTGATCTGAAAACTTTTTTCTATAAAATTTTGGCCCGTTGGTGGTGGTTTGCTATTAGTATACCATTATGTGCTCTAATTGCTTTGTATATTTGTTTTAGTTCGACCCCGGTGTATAAGGTGGGGGCGAAGGTGATGATTAGCGATTCGAAAAAAGGGGAGGTCGGGGTAAATCCGATGTTAAAGGAATTGGGGTTGTTTCAAGGAACGATGATGGTGGAGAATGAGATTGTGGAGTTGAAATCCAAGAACTTGATATTGGATGTAGTAAAAGAGCTGGAACTAAATGTGGATTATACGAGGGAAAAGGTATTGAGAGAAGAGAAACTGTACAAGGATTCTCCTTTTCGAATGCTCGTGGATTTACCGGAGAATATCAAGGATACAACCTTTTACGTGATTGCAAAGGGGGCAGATAAGATTGAGGTATTGGATGCGGATAAAAACGTGATGTTCGAGGGGAATTTTTCTCAAGCGATATCAATGGGAGACTATCGTATGACCGTGGAAAAAAATGATTCGTTATTACAAGTTGGAGATGAGATTCGAGTGGATTTATTAACTTACGGGAAAGCAGCAACGGATTTTCACAAGCGTTTGGAGATAAGTTTGTTGGAGAAAAATGCTAGCGCTGTGGGTGTTTCGTTAAAGGAAACGAATCCGGGGAAAGGGGTAGATTTCCTTTACACGATGATTCGGCGTTACAACCAAAATGGTATAGAGGATAAACAACTCGTGTCAGAAAAGACGGTTGAGTTTATCAACGAACGTCTTCGGGTCATTAATCAGGAATTAGGGGATATTGAGAATAGTGCGGAAACATTTAAAAAGACGAACCAGTTAACTAACTTGACGTCGGATGCAGCTCTTGCCATGGAACAAAAGAAGGCGACTGATGCTGAATTATTGAAATTGGGTACCGAGATGGATGTGGTGAAGAGTGTGCGTGCTTACTTGGAAGATAGACGAGGAGAAGAGTTTAGAATATTACCGGAACAGTTAGGGTTGACAGATGAATCTCTTAATAGTGGTATCAGTAAGTATAACGAGATGATTCTTCGTAGAGGGAAATTGTTACAATCGGCTCGGGAAAGTAACCCGATCGTGTTGGGTTTGGAAGCTCAGTTACGGGATTTAAAGAGTAGTATTCGGTCGGCTATTGCTAACGTGGAGAATGGATTGGATATAAAGATTAAGAGTTTGGAGCGGGAAAGCCAACAGGTGGAGGATAAATTAACTTCTGTGCCGACACAGGAAAAGCAGTATCGTTCTATTGCCCGAGAGCAGGAGTTGAAGGAGAACTTGTTTTTGTTCTTAATGCAAAAACGCGAAGAGGCGGAGATCGCCAAGTTGATGTATGTGCCGATGGCTAAGATCATAGAGAATCCGGATCCGGGGGAACATCCAGTGGCTCCTAGAAAAATGCTTATATTGTTGTTCGGAATGTTCATGGGAGTGGTGCTTCCCGTGGGAATCATGTTCGTGGCGGATATGTTGGATACAAAAGTGAGAAATGCTGATGAGGTGGGAAAAGTGGTAAATGCCCCGTTACTGGGAACTTTGCCGCAATTGCCGGAAGAGAAAACGTCGATAGAGAGCGAGGACTGGATGATGTCGGAGTCGATGCAGTTGATCCGGGAGAATTTGAATTACCTGATCAAGCGAAAGGACACGCCCGTGATCATGGTGTCATCGACGATTCCGAGTGAAGGAAAATCTTTGGTCGCGGCGCATTTAGCGAGTGCTTACGCCCGGGCAGGAAAGAAGGTGATAGTGATCGGTTGTGACTTGCGTAACCCGAGGTTAAACGAGTACTTCAAGAGGGAAGGCCGGAAGGGATTATCGGCTTACCTGGCCGGGATGGTTGATGACCCGGGGATGCTGGTTGAGAAGGTAAACGATAACTTGCACGTGATATTTGGAGGAACGGTCCCCCCGAACCCGACACAGTTGATAGCTAGTCCCCGGATGGGAGAGTTGCTGGCGTGTTTGAAGAGCGAGTTCTCGTGTATTATCCTTGACACGCCGCCGCTGGGTATCCTGGCTGACGGTTTCTCGTTGAGCGAGTACGCGGATGCTTGTGTTTACGTGGTTCGCGCGAACGTGCTTGATAAAAAAGGTCTGAGGGTTGTTGCCGACCTGGAGAAGGGTGGTCGTTTGGCGAACCTGGGTATCGTGGTGAACGGGATCAAGGTCAGTCGTTCCGGTGGTTACGGGTATGGTTATGGCTACGGGTACGGTTACGGGTATGGCTATGGTTACGGACAGGATGGCAAGGATAAAAAGAAGAAAAAATAACGATCATGGACTGGTTTAAAAGAAAGAACAAGCAATATTTTTCTTATGATCATGACATCCATTCTCATATTTTACCGGGATTGGATGACGGGGTGAAACGGGTAGAGGATTCCGTGGTGATCGTGAAAAAGATGCTGGAACTGGGGGTGAAACAGTTTTCTTTTACTCCTCATATTTCTTTTCCGTCACCGATGAACACGCCGGAGATAATTCTTGAAAAACTGAACGAGCTGAAAAAACGTTTATTGAAGGAGAAAATTGAAATTGAGGCGGATGCCGGGGCGGAGTACAAGATCGGTGAATACATGATAGATTTGATCCGTCAAGGGAATATCGCCTCGTTTCACGGAGGAAAGGTGCTGGTGGAACATAGTTTCGTGGCCCCGTCTCCGGTTTTCGAGGAGGTGATTTTTCGTCTGCAGGACAAGGGCTACACGCCCGTGCTGGCACACCCGGAGCGTTACCCGTTTTACGCAAAACATCTGACGGAACGGGTGTGGGAGTTGAAACGACGGGGATGCCGGATACAAGTGAACTTGCTGTCGTTTGTGGGTTTTTACGGGAAAGAGGCAATGGCAGGGGCAAGGGAGTTATTGGTGGCAAGGTTGATCGATCATTTTTCCGGGGACATACACTCGGTGAAACAGGTGGAGTTGTTGGAGAAATTCTTGAAATCGAAAGAATCGGAAAAGTTATTGGTTTAAGATTTACAAATTTGTATTTAAGCGGAGATATAACCTCGGACGAAGAGTGTCCGAGGTTTTTTAATTTATAAATTTTTATATTTAAGTTATGAAAGAGTTATTAAACGCAAGGTTTTTCTCTTGGTTAGAAGAGTGTAGTGGGAAAGATGTCACGAAAGATGAGGTAGAACTGGTCGTCGGGGAGTTCGTGGCGGATTTGGAACGGATGTGTGACAAGGAAAAGAACTACAAGGAAGAGGTGCGGGTGTTGGAACGAGTACGAATCCGCCTGCACGTTTGGGATGAAGTGTGCCAAGCGAGTGACGGATCGGGGAAAAAAGGGAATGCTTGGGTATTGCGTGGAGGCTGTGTTACAACGGGTAGAGGCCGAGATCCGGTTTTCCCGAGAGCGGCAGGAATACCCGGAGAGGTATGCCGGGAGTTCGGATGATGGACCGTTGGCGGTCTGGACATCGAACAATAACAAAATGGAGATAGCGGAACTGATGCTGGGAATTTATCTAGCGAAGGTGTTACGCACGCCGGACGGGATGTTGATGGAGTATCGAGAGGTTATCCGGTTGGCCGAACGGGCGTTCGGGGTAAAAATTTCGAATCACAGGGAGTTGAAACGGGATATTTTCAAACGGACGAACGAGCTGGTGATATTCCTGAAACGGTTGATCTTTTTGATTGAACAGGAACGGGATAAGAAAGATGCTTGATGAAAAGAGGCTTGAGCGATGTGCTTGGGCCTCTTTTTTTATTGGAAATAATCAGTGGCTTGTGGGAAGATAGGAACACACGTGGGATGGTGTGTAGTGATGAAGTTTCGAAGGTGTTGTAGTTTTGTCGTTAGAAAAATGAGAGAGAGTATTCATTTAAAAAACGAGAAATTATGGCATCATTTAAAAATGATTTTGGATTAAACGGGAAATTGGGGGATGTGATTATTTATCAAATAGGTAACAAGTCGTATGCAAGAAGAACGTTTCGAGCGAATAATCCGAAGACAATGAAACAACAGGAAGTGAGGGCGAGATTTTTAGTTGCAATCCGGTTTTACCAGAAGTTGAAAGAGACTTCGTTAAGGAGGATATTGAAGGTGTCTGCTCAAGGAAACAGTTTCAATGGTTATACGTTTTATCTTGAAAAAAATATGAAGGTGTTCTGTGCGGATGGGCGTATCGGAGATTTCTCTCAACTTCAGTTTTCCGCGGGAAAGAGACAACGAGTGTTTCATTTAAGAGGACAGATTGATTTGGAAGGTCGTGTTTTATTACAATGGGAAAAGGTGGGTGGACGAGGATTTGTGGAGGATAATGATCATTTAATGGTGGTCGTGTTACATGAAGGGCGGGCGTTTTGTCCGAGGGTGTTGGAGAATATAGGGGGAGTGCGGAAAGATGGTGTGGCGAGTTTTACGATTGACGGGTGGAAGGGGGAAACGTTGCATTTGTATTGTCTCTTTATTTCGCCTGATGAGAAGCAGTTATCTATGAGTCAGTATGTACGTTTACAGGGAAGGAAATGAAACCGATAGTAGATGTTGTCAATGCTATTAGCGGGGTGATTAATGGCGTGACGCTCCCGGCACGGGAGAAGAAAGAGTTACAGGCGGAGATACTGAGATTGGTGTACGAGCGGGAACGTGAAATGATTGAAGCTCGGGCTGGCGTGATAAGAGCCGAGGCTGCCGGAAATTGGCTACAGCGTTCGTGGCGGCCATTGGTGATGTTGATATTTGCTGTTATTGTACTTGTTGGCACTTTCACGAGTTTGCCCATGTTGGCGGATACTTCTCGGTTCTGGGATTTGCTGGAGATTGGGTTAGGCGGGTACGTGGTGGGGAGGAGCGGGGAAAAAATGGCGGGGGCCATTTTTAAGATAAAAGATAAAAACTAAAAGATAAAAACGGATCAATTTTAGATTTATGACTTTAGATCCTATCGATTAAGTGATTTAATGATTTTCGATGAAGTGATTTTAATCACCCAATCATCGAATCGGCAATTACGGAATCTTTTTCATTCTAAATTTTAAATTTTAAACTTTAAACTTTTTGTTATGGATGTATTTTCAAGTTCTAATTCATCTTTTTCAATTGTCAATCACCGGTTAATGGGTGGTGGGGTGATTCATCTGGAATGCCCGAAGAATAGACGGGGACTAGGAGAGCCGGATATGATTATTTTACATTACACGGCAGGTATGGATGCCATGTCTTCAGCAAAATTCTTGGTAAAGCCGGATGTGAAGGCATCAGCGCACGTGGTGATCGGGCGGGACGGGCAGGTGATACAGATGGTGCCGTTTAATATCGAGGCTTGGCATGCCGGGAAGAGTAGTTACGGGGGAAGGAACGAGCTGAATCATTACTCGATCGGGATTGAACTGGATAACCTGGGGCAGTTGCGACTGGAAGGGGGAAAGTTCGTGGCGGAATGTGGAAAGGAGGTTCCCGTGGGGGAAGTGTACACGGAAGATTCGGGAGAGGTGCCGACGTACTGGCATGATTACACGGAGGTGCAGATGCGGGTGTTGAACGAGGTGTGTGGCTTGCTGGTGGATACTTATCCCATCGGGGATATCGTGGGACATTCGGACGTGACATCGAGGAAAGTTGATCCGGGACCGGCGTTGAGGGTGGCGGACTGGATTAAATTCTACTGATTTTAAATTTTAGATTTTAGATTTCAGCGCACGGGGCTGCGTTTTCATTCTAAATTAAAATAAGTTTCTTGCATTTTTCGTGTAGGGCCCATGCGGGGAGTGCGGAATCATTTTAAATTTTCTGATTTATTCATTTTTAAATTTTAATGTTATGGCAAAATTTGATTCTTATTTATTGGGTAAGGTAACGAAAACCCTTGGTAACGTGACGATGTGTTACATGAACAAACAGAATATCGCTAGGGCGAGGATATTCTCGAGAAAGGATAAGCCGACTTCGGAGATGTTGGATCAGCGAGCCCGCATGAAGGTGTTGATCGAGTTGTCCCGTTTCTTGTTGCCGGTTGTGCAGAAAGGATTCGTGGGAATTGGGAACGGAACGACTTCGAATGCTTTCGTCGCGAAAAACATGAAAGCGGTAGACGTGGACGAAAAACACGTGGCAACGGTAGATTACGAACGGTTGAAAATGGCTACCGGAGTTCAGGATGTTCCGGAAGTCTCGGTCACGTATTCCTCGGAGAATAAAATGTATTCTTTCGAACAGGAGATGCAGACGGAGGAGAACGGGTTCGCTTTGGTTGACGATCTGGTGTATGCCGTGGTGTTCGAGAGCGTGTTGATGCGGGTGAAATTGATCTCGTTAAGAAGTCGGGGGGAGAACGGCAATACCAGCGTGGCACTTCCGAAAAATTGGAACCACGCGAACGTGAAGATCTATTGTTTTGCAACCTCGAAGAACGGGAAAAGTATTTCGCCTAGCCAGTATCTCACGGTTGAGTGATTTTAAGGTTATGATGAGCTTATACTTTTTCACGGGAATATTTTTCACGCTGAGTTTGAATGCTTTTTTCACGCAGTTGGCAAATGATTTTGTCGCGGGAGTGTTAAGCATCGTGGGAGGAGTGATCAGCTCGGTCGTGGTGGCTTGGTGCAAACGTCGATGGGAACAACATTGATGCGGATGGGGTGTGTCAAAAGATTTTGGCACACCCCTAGTTCGTAAAGTTTGTAAAGTCCTTGCTAATTTTAGATCCTACTAATTTTAGATTTTAGATTTTAGATTTCAGCCGCACGGGCCGACGCTTTTGATTTCTTACTTTCATCTTTTATCTTTTAATTTTTAACTTATAGTTTATAACGCGGCTTCGTTGCGCTATGAATTTTGTCTCTTTTATGGTTTGAGTGGAACCCTTGACGGTGGAATTCGTATCTGTTATGGGGATATTTTCAAGTGTCCTATTGTATAATTTTTATTTGTTATTGTCAATGTTTTTTAATATCTTGACGCCGTTTTTCTGGATTACTGGCACATTTATTGACACTTAGTTTTAATGAAAGTTTGTAAGATAAAATTAATATATAATACGTTTTTAGTATGGAGAATAAATTAGATATTTTGACCCAAAAGCTTTACAACGAGGGGGTAGATAAGGCTCGCCAGGAGGCGGAGAATATCATCAACCAGGCAAAGCAAGAGGCCGAAAAGATTATTGCCGATGCGAAAGCGAAAGCAGCACAGATGAATGCTGATGCGGAGACAGAGGTTTCTAACTTGAAAAAGAAGGCCGAGTCTGAAATGACGTTAAGTGCGCGCCAAGCTATCACGGCTTTAAAACAGGCAATCACGAATCTGGTTGCCGGGAATGTAGCCGGGGATGTAGCCAAGATCGGGTTCGAGGAAAAAGCTTTTATTCAGGAGTTGCTTATGACGATCGTGAAGAAGTGGGATGTTGCCGGTGGAAACCTGAACATGGAAATTCTTCTTTCCGAGGATGAAAAGGCGAAGTTCGAATCGTTTGTTGCGGCCAAGTACAAGGATCTGTTGGATAAAGGTCTTGATGTAAAGGTGGGTAATTTAGAAGAAGGGTTTGTGATCCAGCCTAAAGATGGTGGTTTCCAGATTGCTTTCTCTGAGAAACTATTTGAAGCCTTTTTTAATCAGTACATGAAAGGTTTCACGAAAAAACTGTTATTTAAGGATTGAGTGATTGGGTGATTATAGATTAAGTGATTGAATCACAAAATCGTTGGATCATTAAATCACGGAATCACAGAATGAATAATATGATATTAAAAAATAATTACTACTGTTTTATTGCAGGACTACCGGAGGTCTTTCTGGATGATCGGAAACTAGCGTTGTCCGTGAACGGGTTTCGGGAGTTGGCCCGGGAGGCTCTGAGGAAGGAGGATGTGAAGTTGATGGAGTTGTTTTTTCTGCCTGCCGATAATAAACAAGTTCTGCGGTTGCTAAATAAAATGGCTCCCGATACCAATCTTGAAACAGTATATCCATTACAATGTCTGGAAGACGAAATCACCGAACCGAAAAATTCTTTACCTGTTTATCTTAATCGATTTATTGCGGATTTTAAAGGGGAACATTTGAAATATGATGTTTCTCCGGAGAATGTGTTGAGTTGGATGTATTATGATCACTTGATGAAGAGTGGCAGTAAGTTTGTCCGGAATTATGCGGAGTTCGTGATGAACGTGAAAAATCTGGAGACTGCTTTGACTTGTCGGAAGTACGGGAAAGAGGTTGCCCCGGAGATTATTGGTGATAACGTGTTTTCTAAGGCGCTGAGAACTTCGAACTCGAAAGATTTCGGTTTGGGGATGGAATTCCCGTACGCGGAGAAGGTGATTTCTCTGATGGGAAATACAAACCTTGTCGAACGGGAGAGAGGACTGGATTTACTTCTTTGGGATTATATCGAAGAGGCCGTGGTTTACGAGTATTTCTCCATGGAGAAAGTTTTAAGTTTCATGCTTGAGCTGATGATCGTTGAAAGATGGAGCAAGATGAGTTCCGAATCGGGACGAAAAGTCTTCATGGAAGTCGTGGATAAGTTCAGAAAGAGTTTCGAGTTTGCGGAAGAATTTAAAAATTAAAATTGAGACATGAATAAGACACAAGGAAAAGTTCATAGTATTATTTCCAACCTTGTACTTGTGCGTACCGAAGGACCGGTATCTCAGAATGAGATTTGCTTTATCCAGCTTGGAAACGAGCGGTTGATGGCCGAGGTGATCAAGGTTGTCGGGGATATTGCTTATGTACAGGTTTTTGAAAGTACCCGGGGATTGAAACCCGGTTCCCTCGTGGAGTTCGAAAACCATATGTTGGAAGTTACATTGGGTCCCGGTTTGCTGTCAAAGAATTTTGACGGTCTTCAAAATGACCTGGATAAGATGACGGGTGTATTCTTGAAACGAGGAGAGTATACGAACCCGTTGGAAGAAGATAAAAAATGGAGTTTTACCCCGTTGGCCAAGGTCGGTGATAAGGTGACCGGTGCCGATTGGTTGGGTAACGTGAAGGAGAACTGGCTGGATCATAAGATTATGGTACCTTTCAAGTTGAAAGGGGAGTATACCATCGCATCAATTGCCGCTGCCGGGGAATACACGATAAAAGATACGATTGCCGTACTGAAAGATGAGGCTGGAAAAGAGATTCCTGTTACGATGATCCAGAAATGGCCGGTAAAGGTGGCTATCCGTAATTACGTGGATAAACCTCGTCCTTCCCGTCAAATGGAGACCGGAGTACGGGTTATCGACACGATGAACCCGATTCTGGAAGGGGGAACCGGTTTTATTCCGGGGCCGTTCGGTACGGGAAAGACCGTGTTGCAGCACGCTTTGTCCCGGTTTGCAGATGCTGATATTATTATCATGGCTGCCTGTGGTGAGCGTGCGAACGAGGTGGTGGAGATCTTTACCGAGTTCCCGGAATTGGAAGACCCTCGTTCCGGTCGTAAATTGTACGAGAGAACCACGATTATTGCTAATACGTCCAATATGCCCGTGGCTGCCCGTGAGGCGTCCGTGTACACGGCTATGACGATCGGGGAATACTATCGTTCCATGGGAATGAAGGTGTTGTTGCTGGCCGACTCGACTTCTCGTTGGGCGCAGGCTTTGCGTGAGATGTCCAACCGTATGGAGGAGTTACCGGGACAGGATGCGTTCCCGATGGACTTGTCGGCTATCATTTCAAACTTCTACGCTCGTGCGGGAATGGTGTACTTGAATAATGGTAAGACAGGTTCCGTTACTTTTATCGGTACGGTATCTCCTGCCGGTGGTAACTTGAAAGAGCCGGTGACGGAGTCCACGAAGAAAGTGGCACGTTGTTTCTACGCCTTGTCTCAAGCACGTGCGGATGCGAAACGTTACCCGGCAATCGATACGTTGGAATCTTATTCAAAATACTTGGAATATCCGGAATTTATCGAGTTCGCCAAGAAGAATATTTCCGATACGTGGATTGCTGATGTGAACGAGGCTCGTAATATGTTGGTTCGCGGTCGCGAGACGGCAGAGCAGATTGATATTTTGGGCGATGATGGTGTACCTTTGGAATATCACGTGGTATACTGGAAGTCCGAGTTGATTGACTTCGTGATTCTGCAACAGGATGCTTTTGACAACATTGACGGTTCTACCGCGATGGAGCGTCAGAAGTATATGCTGAATATGGTACTGGGTGTGGTTCGTTCCGAATTTAATTTTGACACGTTCGAAGAGATTAATCCCTATTTCAAACGTATCATTAATGGTTTCAAACAGATGAACTATTCCGAATATCAATCGGAAGCGTTCAAAAAGTATGAGGCAGAAGTGAACGAGATCATTAACGAAAGAAAAAAGAAATAAATTTAGTGATTAGGTGATATAATGATTAAGTGATTTGACTTTATATTGAGAAGAATCACACAATCATGGAATCGAAAATCACAGAATCAAAAAATAAATTATATGACGACTGCTTTTCAAAAAGTTTATACAAAGATCACCCAGATCACGAAAGCAACGTGTACGTTGAATGCCCAGGGCGTCGGGAATGACGAGCTGGCTATTGTCGACGGACGGTTGGCGCAGGTCGTGAAGATTTGGGGAAATGATATAACCCTTCAGGTGTTCTCCGGGACAGAAGGGATTCCGACGAATGCAGAAGTGACATTCTTGGGAAAAGCGCCTACTCTGAGAGTGGGAGACGATTTATGCGGGCGTTTCTTCAATGCCTTTGGCGACCCGATTGACGGGGGACCTGCAGTTGACGGGGAAGAAAGAGAGATTGGGGGACCGTCGGTGAACCCGGTGCGTCGTAAACAACCGTCGGAATTGATTGCAACCGGCATCGCGGGTATTGACTTGAACAACACGTTGGTGTCCGGTCAGAAAATCCCGTTCTTTGCCGACCCGGATCAGCCGTATAACCAGGTGATGGCCAACGTGGCGCTGAGAGCAAAGACCGATCGAATCATCTTGGGTGGTATGGGATTGACAAACGATGACTACCTGTATTTCAAAAATTTGTTTGATAATGCCGGGGTGTTGGATCGTATCGTTAGTTTCGTGAATACCACAGAGGCTCCGCCTGTTGAGCGTTTGTTGGTACCGGATATGGCATTGACGGCTGCCGAGTATTTCGCGGTGGATAAGAACGAGAAAGTGTTGGTGTTGTTGACGGACATGACGTTGTATGCCGATGCGCTGAGTATCGTGTCTAACCGTATGGATCAGATCCCGTCGAAGGACTCCATGCCGGGTTCTTTGTATTCCGATTTGGCGAAGATTTACGAGAAGGCCGTGCAGTTCCCTGCCGGAGGTTCTATCACGATTATTGCTGTGACCACGTTGTCCGGCGGTGATATTACCCATGCTATCCCGGATAACACCGGGTACATCACGGAGGGACAGTTGTTCCTGCGTAAAGACACGGAGATCGGTAAGGTTATCGTCGACCCGTTCCGAAGTTTGTCTCGTTTGAAACAGCTCGTGATCGGTAAGAAAACCCGTAAGGATCACCCGCAAGTGATGAATGCCGCCATCCGTCTGTATGCCGATGCTGCTAACGCCCGGACCAAGATGGAGAACGGTTTCGATCTGACGGACTACGACCGCCGTACCCTGGATTTCGCCAAGGACTATTCCAACAGCTTGCTTGCTATCGATGTAAACATCAGTACCGACCAGATGTTGGATACCGCTTGGGATCTTTTCCGCAAATACTTTAACAAGGCGGAATTGGGGATTAAGCAGGAAATCGTGGAAGAGTTTGGAGGATTTAGTGATTAGGTGATTGACGATTCAGTGATTAATTAATACAGTTTATGAATCAGATAGAGTTTAAACGTAGAACAAAACAGTTGGGTTTAGCCGTGATCAGGATGACAGAAAAATTTCCGGAGACACGGTTAGCTTGGGTCGTGAAAGATCAGATTTTACGTTCGGCTTTATCGGTTGGTGCTAACTATCGGGCTGTGTGTCGAGCAAAATCGGATAAGGATTTCATCAATAAAATGAGGATCGTTGAAGAGGAAGCAGATGAAACAGCTTATTGGCTTGAAATTATTGAAGAGTCTGATTTACTAAAATCAGATGATTTGAGAGAACTCAAGAGAGAAGTAAATGAATTAGTGGCTATGGTTGTGGCTTCTATCCGGACTAAAAGTATCGGGCTTAACAAAGAGCAGCAATCACAGAATCATTAAATCGCAAATCACAGAATAATTTAATAATTTGGTAAGGTGATAAAATTTCAATATAATAAGACATCGCTTCAAGGGCTGGATAAGCAGTTGAAGATGCGAGTGAGGGCATTGCCTACCATCAAAAATAAGGAGTCGGCTTTGCGTTCGGAGGTGAAGAAGGCGAAACAGGTGGCGGATGAGTTTAATGTGAAGTTGGAAGAAACGCTGAATTCATTGAACGATATGCTGCAACTTTATGACGAGTATAAGGAAGATATACTTGTCGTGAAGGATGTCAGGATGTCGGTGAAAAAGATTGCCGGGGTAAAGACGCCTGTTCTCGACGGGGTGGATTACGAGGTGAAGGATTTCAGCTTGTTTAATCAACCCGGGTGGCTACTCGATGGTGTGGAATACATCAAAGAGGTAGTAAGTATCGCTTTGGAGAGGGAATTTTTCACCCGGAAAATGGAGCTGTTGGATAGGGCGAGAAAGAAAACGACACAGAAGGTGAATTTGTACGAGAAAGTGCAGATTCCGGGATTCCAGGAGGCGATTCGCAAGATCAAGCGGTTCTTGGAAGACGAGGAAAACCTTTCCAAGTCGTCACAGAAGATCGTGAAAACCCGTAAATTGATGGAGGAATAGCCTATGATAGTACCTATGATGAAATTGTCCCTGTTGATATTTTACAAGGAATATCAAACATTTCTCGGAGAACTCAGGGAAAAGGGAATGGTTCATATTCATGAGAATACTGAACGTACGGCAGAAGATACGGATCTACAGGCGAAATTGATGTTGATCAGACGAACCGGGGAAATGATCACGCACATGCAGAGTCGGAATGACGTGGAGCAGGTGGAAAAAGTGAAGGTGGACGACGAGCATTTGCTGGATTATCTGGAAGGTTTGTATAGTCGGCAGGATCAAATCGAGCAACAATTGGCAGGTTTGGAGAAGGACCATGCGGCTTATCGTCCTTGGGGAAGATTTTCCCGGGAGATGATCCAAAAACTGGAGACTGCCGGTTGGGAATTTCATTTCTTTTCCGTGCCGGAACAGAAGTATCAGCCAGAATGGGAAGAGATGTATGACGCTGTTATAATCAGCGAGATGATGGGACAGAAATATTTTGTTACCGTTACTCCTGCCGGGACAAGCGTGAACCTGGAGGCTGATCCTTATCTTTTCCCTCAAGCTACGGCAGAAGAGCTGGCAAAGCAAATTACGGCTTTGCGAGAGGAATCCGTGAACATCGGGAAAGAGTTGGATGCTGTTTCTCAGGATGCGATTGAACGGCTGAAAAAGTATCGTTTGAAGATTACCGAGGTGGCAGACAAGATTAAAGTGGAGGATGCCGCTCAACATCTGATCGACGAGAAAGTCATTGCTTTGGAAGGATGGATTCCGGTGGAGAGAGAGGCTGAAATGAGAAGTTTTTTGGAAACAAAAGATGTGTACTTCGAATTCACCCGGCCTACTCCGGAGGATGATGTTCCCGTGCAGTTGAAAAACAATGCTTATTCCAAGTTGTTTGAACCGGTAACGGAGATGTTTGCCCTGCCGCAATATCGAGAGTTGGATTTGACGCCTTTCTTGGCCCCGTTTTTCATGCTGTTCTTCGGAATGTGTATGGGTGATGGCGGCTACGGGTTGATCATCTGGCTGGCTTGTTTCATTATTGGCCGGAAAGCCTCGCCTTCGGTGAAGGGTTACCTTGTGCTGGGGCAATATTTGGGAATCATGACGGTTATTGTCGGCTTACTGACGGGTTCATTCTTTGGTATCGCTTTGGATTCCGTGGAATGGCCTTGGCTGGCTGGCGTGAAGTCACTCTTCCTAACGGAGGCGAACTACGGGAAGTATCTGGGAGGATATAACCCGATGATGATTATCGCGGTTGCCGTGGGTATTATCCAGATTCTTTACGGAATGTGCTTGAATGCCGCAAGGTTAACGAAGCAGTTCGGATTTAAATACGCGGTATCGACGTTAGGTTGGGTCGTTGCCATTATCCTGTTGGGCGTGTTGATCGGGTTACCGATGCTAAAAGTCGTGATCCCGGAAGGTTTGAAATACGTGCTTTACGTTCTGTTAGGCCTTTCCGCGTTGACGATTTATTTCTACAATTCTCCGGGAAAAGGGATTTTCTCTAATTTCGGGTCCGGATTGTGGGGAACGTACAACATGGCTACGGGATTGCTGGGAGACACGCTTTCATATATCCGGTTGTTCGCGATCGGGTTAACGGGAAGTATTTTGGGAGGTGTGTTTAACACGCTGGCTTTCCAGCTTACGGATGGACTACCGTTTATCGTGAAATTCATTGCCGTGTTCTTGATCCTGCTTGTTGGTCACTCGATTAACTTCGGATTGTGTATGATCAGTTCGTTTGTACACCCGATGCGTTTGACCTTCGTGGAATTCTACAAGAATGCCGGATTTGAAGGCGGGGGTAAACAATATGCCCCGTTCAGAAAAAAAGTAAATGATTAAAAATAAAGATTATAAAAATAACAATTAAATAGATTAGAATTATGGAACCAATTTTATTAGCTTATCTAGGTGTTGCATTGATGGTGGCATTATCAGGAATCGGTAGTGCGTATGGAGTTACTATTTGCGGTAATGCCGCGGTAGGTGCTTTGAAGAAAAACCCGACCGCATCGGGTCAATATATTGGTTTGTCCGCGCTGCCTTCCTCTCAGGGATTGTATGGTTTCGTGGGATATTTCCTGTTAAGTAGTTTCTTGACGAACGTGGATATGGGTTGGGGGCCTGCTTCAGCTATCTTCGGTGCCGGATTGGGACTTGGTTTAGTGGCTTTCTTCTCTGCTATTCGTCAAGCACAGGTATGTGCTAACGGTATCGTGGCAATCGGTAGTGGTTACAACGTGTTCGGAACCACGATGGTATTGGCCGTGTTCCCGGAGTTGTACGCCATCTTGGGATTGTTGGTATTGATCCTGATTACCGGGTTGATTCCTGCATAAGTTGCTTTCAACATTTCAGTTATAAAAACGTGACAGCGCCCGGCAAATTTTTGCCGGGCGTTGTTATTTTTGTTCGGGAACCATGAATTTTGAATACCAGATGTAAACCATTTTTCTTTGCCAGCGTATCTTTTTTAAAAAGGTAATGAAAAATGATAATATTAAGACACTATATTACAATTCTCTTTTTGATGGGGTGGGGCTGGAATAGTTTTGCCGTGAAAATCGAGAAAAAATTGCTATATGACAAACATACGTTACAGGATACCTATAAATACGGGAAACTGGAGAGGCGTTTTCAATGGGATAAAATTTCGGTGTTCTTGGATTCGCTGGAGGCTTTTCAGGAAAGGAATGACGGGTACGGGATGTTGCGGAATTACAAGAATGCGAACGGGGTGCCACCTCTCACGAGAAAGTACGTGACCAATAAATACAAACAGATTCAAGATACTTTCGGGGTGAATCGTTACCAGGGAATTCCTCTCTACCGCTTGGATGATGTTCGTGTACCGGAGCGTTACGGACGGGATGGGGCTTATGTTTCCGTGATCAGCGATAGTGCCGATTATTTTCAGGTTATCCCGGCAACATTTGGTGGAATATGGCATGTTCCTAAAAAATACATGAAACTGATAGGGCCTCTTTCGATTAAAAAAGTTATATTTGTTGACCGAACGAATCAGAATATTGCAACTTTGGAGCAAGAAGGAGCGACTTGGTTGGTGAGAAGTATGAATCCGATAACGACGGGAGCTAACCGACCGCCTTACCAGCAACCGACACCGCCGGGAATTTATTTTATACAGCGGAAATTGTCGGAGATGCTTTTCTTGAAGGATGGGTCAGACGAGGAAGGAGGTTTCGCTCCTTATGCCAGTCGGTTTACCGGGGGAGCCTATTTACATGGGGTTCCGGTCAATTATCCCGATAACAAGTTGATTGAATATAGCTGGACGCTCGGAACGACACCCCGGTCTCATATGTGCGTGAGGAATGCGACATCACATGCCAAGTTCATGTACGATTGGGCGGAGGTGGAAAAGACGTTGGTAATTGTGTTTGATTGATGAAAAAATAACTTTATGCGTGCGTTATCGCTTATCTTGATTATCGGGGGAATTTGTTGGGGATCGCTATCGGGGATAGCGGCAGAGAGATCGTCTGTACCGAATAGCCGGGCGCTTTATCACGAGATGGCGTTAGCCGGAACGATTGATTACGCGGTGTTCGAGCGGGCAATCGCGGGGTACAACCGGATGGGCGGTCACGACAAGGACATCCTTACGGTGATTGATTTCACGAAACCTTCCACGGAAAAACGCTTGTTCGTGATCGATCTGAAACTGAAAAAGATCCTGTTTATTTCTTACGTGGCTCACGGTCGGAATAGCGGGGAGAAATACGCCACGTCATTTTCCAACCGGGAAGGCTCTTTCAAGAGCTCTTTGGGTTTTTACAAAACGGAAAACACGTATTACGGGAAGAACGGGTATTCTTTGGTGTTGGACGGTTTGGAACGGGGAATTAATGACAAGGCGAAAGAGCGGGCGATCGTGATGCACGGGGCGACTTATGCAGACCCGTCAACCATCCGGTCATGTGGTCGATTGGGGCGTAGCTTGGGATGTCCGGCATTACCGTTAGCCGTGAGCAAAAAAATTATAGATACGATTAAAGGCGGGACCCTTCTGTATATTCATGGAGATGACAAAACTTACGCGAGTCGGAGTACGTTCATCAAACAAGATGAGATTCGGAAGGACCGGGCGGATATTTAATAACATTATTTTTTAGAGTAGATTATGATGACTTATGTTATACTTATTGTCACGGTTGTCGTGTCAATTGCTTGTTTTAATAATTATTCCCTGTTCAATAAATTGTCGTGTAACCCCTACCGGATGGTACATTCCAGAGAGTGGTACCGGATTATTTCTCACGGTTTTGTCCATGCCGACTGGACGCACTTGATTGTGAATATGTTTACCTTTCTCTCTTTCGGGTTATACGTGGAGAACCAGTTTGTCGCGTGGGGATTCGGTAGTTCCAGTTTTCTGATCCTGTATTTCGGGGGAATGGTGGCAGCCTCGGTATATGATGTGTGGAAATACCGGAACAATCAATACTATTCTTCCATTGGGGCATCCGGTGCAGTTTCGTCTGTTTTGTTCACGGCGATATTTTTGCATCCTTGGGATAAGATCTACTTCTTTGCGATCGTTCCGATTCCCGGTATTGTGTTTGGTTTCATCTACTTGCTTTATTGCCAGTATATGGCAAAACGGGATGGTGATAACATCAATCATAACGCCCATTTCTATGGAGCGGTGTTCGGCTTGATTTTTCCCGTATTACTGGAACCGAGATTATTACAGATGTTCATTCAGCAACTTTTGCGGCATTAATTCGTTGTGTACGAAAACAAGAACTTCATATTATCTTTTGTTCCGGAAATTAAATCTCCTATATTTGTATAGTTCAAGTGTGGAAAAGTTATGCGTCCGATAGATCAAGAGATTTGCTCGTTATTAAAAGTGCGGAAGATTGGCGGAATGGAACTTCTGTTTCGTGAATACTACAAGCCGTTGGTGGTTTGGGCCACGACTTTTTTACATGATACCCAGCGAGCTGAAGATATTGTGCAGGACTTTTTCGTGAAACTTTGGGAAAAACCTTATTCCGCATTACTTCCGGAAACGTTGAAATCTTACTTGTTCACCTCTATTCGTAATCTGGCATTAAACCAGTTAGATAAAATTGATCCTCTGCGCCGGGCTTGTGATGTGGCTTACTACGATAGTCCTTGGAATGAGTATGATAACTTTGAGGACGAAGTTTTTCGACGTGTAGAGGAAGAACTGGAAAAATTGACTCCCCGGGCGCAGGACGTGATCCGTAAGATATATTTGGAAGGGATGAAATATAAGGATGTGGCAGATAAGTTGGGAATATCTGTTGCCACGGTAAATAGTATTCTGGTAAGGGCATTAAAAAAACTCCGTCAACAGGCTGATAATAAGGATGAGTTGGCAATCTATTTATTTTTTCTTGAAAAAAGTTTGATTTCAGAGCAATGATTTTTGTTGTTGAGCTGTATTATAGTTGTAAAATGGATTATAACTATGATAGAGCAAAACGAAATAGATGAAAAATTACTGGCGTATCTTCTTGATGAGCTGGATGATGTCGGGCGGGAGGAAGTTAAGGCATGGCTCGAAGAGAGTGAACGTAACAAGGAATATTTCCGGGAATTTCAACGGGTACATCTGGAATTTCAATGGGGCGTATATGCCCGGGAGGTAAAATCGGATTTCAATGTCTTGCGGAAAAAATTGAGAAGGCGCTCCTCTCTTCAAGTTTGGTATGGCGTGGCCGCAGCCGTGGTGATATTACTGAGTGTGGGTGGAATGCTGTTATGGAATTCGGGAGAGATAGAGGAAAAACCGGTACAGGTGGCAGAAAAGGTAACCATTCAACCGGGAAAATCACAGGCCATATTAGTGTTGTCTTCGGGAGAGGAAGTGGCGATGGGTAATGTTTCCCGGCAATTGGAAGAAAAGGATGGAACTTCTGTTGTGGTGAGTGAGACGGGTCGAATCTCCTACCAGTCAGCCGAGGGTAAAGGAGGAATAACCAAGGATACGGCAAGAGTAATGAACCGTTTGGTTATCCCGAGAGGAGGAGAATTTAATCTAACCTTGTCCGATGGAACCCGTGTGTGGCTGAATGCCGAGACAGAGTTACGTTATCCGGTACAATTCAATGGAAAAGAGCGGGTCGTTTATTTGAAAGGAGAAGCTTATTTTGAGGTTTCCAAGAATAAGGAAAAGCCTTTCTTGGTACAGGTTGATGATATGTCTGTCAAAGTGTACGGAACGGCATTCAACGTGAATACCTACAACAAGATCGAGACGGTTCTCGTGACGGGAAGTGTGAGTATGAATCAAGGCGGGAAAGAGGTCTTGCTGAAACCTAACCAGAAAGGCGTGTTTGATCAAGTGTCGGGTAAAATCACGGTGGAGGATGTGGATGTATTGGCTTATGTGTCGTGGAAAAACGGGGATTTCATTTTCCGGAATGAATCTCTGAACTCGATCATGGATAAATTGAGTCGGTGGTACGGGTTGGAAGTACTTTACCAAGATGCCGGGTTACAGGACGTACGATTGTCCGGAAACTTGAAACGTTACAAGGACGTACGGGAATTGTTTGTTTCTTTTGAAAAAATATCAGATGCACGTTTTAAAGTACAAGGAAATAAAGTAATAGTAAGTAGTAAATAAAAAAAGTGAAGATGTTTCCCCCATCTCCACCTTTTGAAAGATCAATGAATAGGTCCATTGGCAATCGGATACCTATTCAGAATGTATAATCTTTAATAACAAAGTTATGAAATCTAATTGGAAAAGCGCTGTTTTCAGCGTGAAAAAATCAAAGACTTTTAAAATTATGAGACTGTTGATGATTTTTTGTTTCTTTTTCGTTTCCGGGGCCATGGCGAATGGTTACTCGCAGGAGCAAGTTGTTTCCCTCAATTTGCATCAATGCGACGTGAACACGTTGTGTCAGGAAATATGGAAACAGACTGGGTTACGCTTCATTTATAATGAAGAACACGTGAAAAATCTGACAGCTTTTGACGTGAAGGCGGACAAGAAAACGGTGCGGGAAGTGTTGGATCAGGTTTTTGATAACACTTCGTTGCGTTATTTCTTCGAACAGGATGTGATTTATATCCTTGCGAAGAGCGGTCAGGTGAAAAAGCCGGAAACAAAACAGGCTTCCGGAACGGTAAAGGATAAAAAAGGAGAGCCACTTCCGGGTGTAACGGTGTTGATTAAAGGAACTCACAACGGGGTGGTAACCGACATCGACGGAAACTTTATGATTAAGATTCCAAGTGACACGGTCACTTTTGTCTTCTCTTTCGTGGGTATGAAAAAACAAGAGGTGAAATACGCTCCCGGTAAGAAACTGAACATCGTGATGGAAGAAGACGTGGAGCAGATGGAGGAAGTGGTCGTGACTGGATATCAAACCCTATCAAAAGAGAGAAATGCCGGTTCTTTCGGTATTGTTTCCGGTAGCGAGATTAAAGAGCGTGTTGGATTGACCGGTAGTGTGTTGGAAAGTATGGAGGGATTGACTTCCGGTTTGAATATCAACTATGCCGACGGACAGGATAAATACTTGATCCGGGGATTAACTTCCATTTCATCCAACCGGAGCCCGTTGTTCGTGGTTGACGGGGTGGCCATGAGCTCCGAAAATTTCGAGAACATGGTGAATAGCAATGACATTGAAAACATCACGTTTTTGAAAGATGCAACGGCAGCATCTATCTGGGGAGCCCGGGCGGCTAACGGTGTTGTTGTGATCACGACGAAAAAAGGTAAAGATACCGATCGGAAGATTAAAATCAGTTATGACGGCTCCTTTACTTATAAAGGAATGCCTGATTTTGGTTATATGCAGTATATGTCAAGCGGCACGTTAATCAAAAGTGCGACAGAAATATTTGATCCGGAATTTTATACTTGGAATGCGGTAACGACAACCAACAACGGTATTAGCGGATTCCTCCCGATCGTGTATCCTCACGAACTCCCGATGTACAAGGCTGTCAATAAGGAGTATACCGAAGCCGAAAGGGATGAGGAACTTGCGAGACTGGCCTCTCTGAATAATCGTTCGCAAATTGAAGATTTGTTCATGCAACCGGCTTTTTTCACTAATCATAGCCTTTCCTTCATGGGGGGAAGCGGGGTACATCGTTATTACGGATCCTTGGGTTTCGGTAATGATCAGACCAACGATAAAGTGCGGACAAATAAATACATGCTAAATCTGAAGCAGGATTTTAATTTCACCGATTGGTTGAAAATTGATTTGACGGTCAATTTGGCCATGACGGACAAAAAAAACAAATCGATGTATTCGGTGGATAATAGCATATTACCTTATATGATGTTCAAGGACGAGAATGGAAATGCACTTTCTCATTCTGTGTTGAATTTTTACGAGCCAGATCGCTTGAATTACGAGAATTTAAGTGGAGTTAGTCTGGATTATATTCCTTTGGAAGATAATCGGGATGGATTCAATAAATCGACACTTCTGAATGCCCGGGTGAATGCCGGAATTGAAATTAAACTATGGAAGGGCTTGAGTTATAGCGGTCGTTTCCAATACCAACGCAGCGAAGGTAAAGCCGAACAATTTAATGATCAAGAATCCTTCTCCGTGCGTCGGGAATTAGTGGAATTTGCTCAAGCTGCCACGACAGAGAACGGGGTACCCACGTTCTATTTGCCGGAAACCGGAGGTCATTACACGAATACCTCGACGTATAACACGGACTGGACTGTACGTAACCAGTTAATGTATGATCGGAACTTTGAAGAGAGCGCCTCTCACGTGACCGGTCTTGCCGGAATGGAGGTTCGAGGAACCTTGACCAATAGTCATGGCACCTTCTCTAGGGGATATGACCCGCAGACAATGACGTATAATTCTTATGACGAGGGCGAATTAATAAAGAACGGGATCAAGAATCCGATTTTAAAACAAGGAACGTCTGCCGTGAACAAATTGACAAAGAAACATTTCACGGACAGCGAGACGGAATATCGTTTTGTTTCTTTCTACGCTAACGGGGCGTATACCTATAATTCCAAGTACACGCTGAATGCCAGTATCCGTGTGGACCAGTCAAATCTATTCGGGAGTGATCCGAGTGTTCAATACAAACCGGTATGGTCCGTTGGTGGTGCATGGACCCTGGGACAAGAAAACTTCATGCAGCGCATCGGTTGGTTGGATCGCTTGGTTCTTCGCTTTAGCTACGGTTTGGGTGGAAACTCTCCGGATCCGGGTTTGGGCGGACCGTATGATGTATTGATTGTGACGCAGGATGCTACTTATCCGGGTAAAGGGTATAACGTCGTGACTCCTGCCAATGATAAATTGACTTGGGAAAAGACCCGGACCGTCAATGCTGGGGTGGATTTCTCGGTGTTACAAGGACGTTTGAACGGAAGCTTGGATGCTTATTTCAAAAAAACGACCGATTTGTTGGGTAACGTGCCATTGAATCCTGTTACGGGTTGGGTGAACGCCTTAGCAAACTTGGGAACGATGACGAATAAGGGATTTGAATTCTCGTTGAATAGTCAGAATATGAGTGGCGTGTTTAACTGGTCAACGAATTTTACATTGACTTACAATAAAAACAAGATTGAAGAGTTATCTGTTGCAAATGCCTTATCTCCTTCCAGTATTATCTATGAAAACTATGTAGAGGGATATGCCGCCGGTAGTTTATTTGCTTATCGCTGGGCAGGTTTGGATAATATGGGAGACCCGCAAGTGTACGATGAGAACGGGGAGAAGGTGAAACTGACACAGGACCTTACCGATTTGAAATGTATGCGCTACATGGGAACCATGCAGGCTCCCTGGTATGGAGGTTTGACAAACACGTTTAGCTACAAGGGGATAGAATTGTCATGTATGTTTGTCTATAACTTGGGACATAAAATGCGGAATGATGTCAATCAATTTTATGCGGGGCGTATCACCTCGAACTTGCACAAGGATTTCGACAAACGGTGGCGTCAACCCGGGGATGAAAATATTACGGATATTCCTTCTTACGAGGCGAACACGAAGACTTCAACTACTCGTCGGGATATAAGTCTCTATCGTTTCTCGGATCAACAGGTGCTGGATGCGTCGTACATAAAATTGCGTAATCTATCCTTGGCCTATGCTTTACCTAGTGGAATCTGTGATCGTCTGTCGGCAGAAAATATCAAGATACGTTTTCAAGTATCCAATTTATTCTACTGGGCGGCCAACCATCAAGGTATAGACCCGGAGGCAATGAATCTACGAAATGGCGTGCGGGCAACCCAGTTCGGACCCTCTTGGTCGATTGGATTAACAGTTAATTTTAAGTAATAATATAATGCGAAAAGATATGAAAACGAGATACAATATATTTTTTCTGATATGGGGGCTTTTGCTTTGCGGGTGTGATGATTTCCTCGATGTGAAGCCTAAAGGGAAGGATATTCCGGAAAAGATTGCTCATTATGACGGGTTGTTCAACAACACGATCCTGTCAAACCTGATCTTTTCAAAAGTAAATGAAAACGGTTCTATTACCGCACAGCAGTCCGAGATATATTTTATTTACATGACGGACGAATTGATCACGGATGAGGCTTCATACACTAATATGGGACGTTCGGCCCGGGCGGCATACACGTATGATCCGGATATATTCTTGGAAGAAGATTACAGTGCTGAGTGGAGTGCAGCCTATCAGCAGATTTATTTATACAATGTTATTGCCAACGGTGTGATGGATGCCGAGGACGGAACAACCCAAAAGAAAAAGGAGCTTTTGGCCGAGGCCAGGGTGGGACGTGCATTCATGCATTTTTATCTGACCCAATTCTTCTGTAAACCTTATCAAGAAGCGACAGCAGCAACTGATCCCGGTGTGCCTGTCGTGACAAAGGCTAATTCAGGGGAGACCTCTTTCTCCCGGGGAACGGTAAAAGCCGTGTATGATTTTGTTACCAAAGAACTGGAAGAAGCTTGTCCTGATTTACCGTTACAGACTCAACATCGTCAGCGGGTGTATCGTGCCGCCGGTTATTTCATGTTAGGTAAAGTGTATATGGCAATGGGTGAATACGGTAAAGCTTTGGAGGCTTTGGAAATTGCCTACGAGGGAACTCAAAATTCATCCATTATCTTGGAATTGTTTGATTATAACCAAGAGATTTATAATTGGGGTTACACGGGAGCTTCCAATAAATGGGGAATGTCGTGTACTTATCCGATCAACTTGAGTGAAGATAATAATGAATTGATATACAACAAACAGGTAAGCATCCTGCCGATTACCTTATTCCTGTATCCCCCGCAAGTGTACGTGAAACCGGAATACATGGCTTTGTACTCGAAGAATGACCATCGGGCGAAGTTTTTCAGTGACAAGGATTATACCGGGGTAACTCAATGGCCTTATTCGAAGAGAGTATGTCGCTATATGTTTACCGTTTGTGGCGATCTCCCGGATTTGTACTTGATGCTGGCAGAATGTAAGGCCCGTACGGGGGACGAAACAGGAGCGAGAGCGGATTTACTGACACTGAGAGAAAAGAGGATGCCGGCAGCAGAGGCCGCTATCCCGGCAAGCGTGAATAGTAAAGAAAAATTGATCCGTTTCGTGTTGGAGGAAAGAACACGTGAATTCATGATGAGTGGAATGCGCTGGTTCGACATCCGCCGCTTGTGGAATGATCCGCTTTTCCAAGATGATAAGAAAAATTATACCCATAAAGTGGGTGAACAAACCTACACGTTGACCGAAGATCGGTTGACTTACCGGATCCCGCCTAAGGTGATGAGCTTTAACAGCGGATGGGTGGATAATAATTGATAGTTAGTCGTGACATGAACTGAAATATGATGAAAAGAATAGTATTGATCGGATTCATTTGCTTGTTTTGTGGAATACAGCAAATGATGGGGCAGACGGATAGTTACACGGTGAAAGGGAAATTATCCGGGATGAGTGAAGATATAAAAATTATCGTTTTGGACAGGCAGGGTGGAAATTCCAAGTTTGATACCTTGAAAGTGGAGAACGGTGAGTTCATGTACTCCGGGAAAGCAGATCAACGACAACAACTGACGTTTATGCGTTTATCCCAAAAAGAGCAGGAAGCAAGTCGGGCGAAATGGAAAGGGAAAAGGGGAATGATTTTGTCCGGGAAATTTGATTTGACCTTTTTTGTCAGTCCCGGGGCCCAAATTGAGATTCAAGGTGACCAGAAAGATTTTCCTTTCGTGGAGGTGGTAAGCGAGGATGAATTTAACCAAGGGATGATGGAATTACAACGTCTGAATCTGAAAGAGCTGAAAGAGATAAATGTTTTACACGATGCGTTGAATGATGCCGTGTTGGCCGATGATTCGGTGGCCAAGATGGATGTTTTCGAGCAACAAAATGCTTTGCGGGCACGAATTTCTCAACGTACAACGGAGTGGATTACTTCTCACCCGAATCGGGAATACGCTATGTGGTTATACTTGAATTCCGGTTTGACTAGTAAGACTGCGGGGGAATTGAAACAACAATATGATCGGTTTTCAAACGAGGTGCAACAATCTGAAGCCGGAAAGAAACTTGCGGAATTGATTCGGGTTAGAACGGCTTTGGCTCCCGGAGCTCCGGCTCCTGATTTCACGTTGAAGAATATTTACACGGGCGAAGATATTCATTTGGCAGATTACAGGGGAAAATACGTGTTATTGGATTTCTGGGCCTCTTGGTGTGTACCTTGCCGGAAAAGTCATCCCCATCTGATTCAAATTAATCAAAAATACAAGGGTGAAAATTTTGTTCTTCTGGGAATTGCTTCGGACCGTAAGGATGAGGTCATTAAAAAAGCTGCCCAAGAAGATAAAATAGACTGGCCACAAATGAATATTTACGAAAAACGGGACCGGCAAAAACAACTCAACGAGATGTATGATATTTCAGCAATTCCGACTAAAATTTTGATTGATCCGGAGGGAAAGATCGTGGTGAAATATGTTGGAGACTCGGCTGGGCTTGATCGAGAATTAGAAAAGATATTCAAGAAATAGTAGAGGGATAAAGTAGGGAATACTAAGCCTTTCATCAATGATTTATCTAAATTGATGAAAGGCTTAGGATTTTATGGTCATGACCTACTCCTGCTTCAACAGCTCCAGAATCTCTTCCCGTGTCAGCTTGTGTGAAAGATCCGTACCTTCGAGTAAGGAATCGGCGAGATCTTTTTTCGTGTGATGCAGGCGGATGATTTTCTCTTCGATGGTACCCTTGGCAATCAGGCGGTAGATCGTTACCGGGCGGGTTTGGCCGATTCGGTAAGTCCGGTCTGAGGCTTGATCTTCGACGGCGGGGTTCCACCACGGGTCCATGTGGATCACGAAGTCGGCTGCCGTGAGATTCAGTCCCAATCCTCCCGCTTTGAGGCTGATGAGAAACAGTAGGGATGTTCCCTCTTGGAATTGAGCCACGAGTTGCTCCCGCTGACGGATAGGCGTGCTACCATCCAAGTATAAATAGGAAATACCCGCTTGGTCAAGCGCTTGGCGGATAAGTGCCAAGTGGGAGGTGAACTGGCTGAACACGAGAGCCCGGTGATTGTTTGCCTTGAGTTCGTTGACGATGTTTAAAAAGGTTTCCACCTTGGAGGCCTGCGTGGTGAAGGCTTTGTTGACTAAGTTTATGTTACAGGCGGCTAACCGTAGGCGAGTGATTTCCGCGATAATCTTTAGTTGGTCCCCGTTTGTTGCGTCAGCCAGTGTCATTTCCGCCTCTCGGCGTAACAACTCGTACTGGGCCATTTCCGCTTCGCTGAGTTCCACGTCCCGGATGATCTCCGTTTTCGGGGGTAATTCGTCCAGAACGGCATTCTTCGTGCGTCGTAATAGGAAGGGGGACAACAAACGTTTCAGTTGATTCTGGCAGGATTTATCTTTTAGTTGAGTGATGGGCTGCACGTAGCGTTCCGTGAAATGTTCGAGACTGCCAAGTAGGCCCGGGTTGATAAATTGAAACAGGCTCCATAGCTCCCCGAGATGGTTCTGAATGGGCGTTCCGGTAAGAATCAAACGGAAATCAGCTTGTAGCTTCATGGCCGCCTTTGACATTTTGGTTGTTCGGTTCTTGATTGCGTGGGCTTCATCCAAGACGATCATTTGCCACGGTCTCCCTGTCAACCCTTTTTCTTCCGAGACAAGCATTCCGTATGTAGCCAGCAACACGTCGCCCGGTTGCATGGCGGTAATGGTTTGTTGTCTTTCGGTGGCCGAGTTTAGTCGGTAGACATTCAACGTGGGGGCAAATCGTCGTAATTCATGTTCCCAGTTGGGTAACACGGAGGCGGGACAGATGACGAGTGAAGGGCCTTTACGGGCAACGTGTAGCAACATGGTGATGGCTTGAACCGTTTTCCCCAGTCCCATATCGTCCGCGAGGCATCCTCCGGCTCCCCATGCTTCGAGGCGAGCCATCCATTCGAACCCGTCTTTCTGGTATTCCCGCAGGTCGGCCTTCAGCGTAACGGGAATTTCTGGTTTTAAGCGGGAGGCCTTCTCGATCTTTTTCTGTAAATCCTTGAACCGTTTATCCGTGGTTAATTGAATTCCTTCTTCTTCCCAGTTGTCAAAAACAGGAGAGGCGAATTGTTGTATCCGGAAACGGTTGTTTTCCTCGACGGACATGGATTCCAGTTCTTCCAAACGTCTCTTCAGGGTTTGCGTGAGCGAGAGATACTCCTTGTCCCCGATGGGAATGAAACGTCCCTTGCTATGGCGGCAGGCTTGCAGCAATTCGCTGATCGTCATGATTGTCTCTTCCCCGACACGCAGTTCACCCTCAAGGTCAAACCATTGGTTGCGCCCGGTGAGCGAGAGATGTAAATTATCCCCCGTGATGTAATGCTTTATCCGGTAGCGAACGCCTTCCGGCCATTCGATGGAAGCTATCTCGTTGCGGTGTTTTAGCGTTTCCAGTAGGTTCAGACAACTTTCCGGTGAGTGGAACACGTAAGCGTCCCCGTCGTAGTCATCCGATAATCTTTCCACGTCCGCTAAAACGGCATCCTTGAATCTCTTTTCTTCATCAAGGTCCCGGGTGGCGAGGCTTTTTTCCTCGTTCACGATCCCCGTGACACTTTTAGCCCCTTTCCCCGGCTTACAATATGGAGGAACTTCCCCGAAAGGTTTACAGAAAAGTTCAGCCCGCAGGGAATCGCCAATCGGGAGGAGTTGCACGACGATACGGCTGTCTCCCTTGATCGTCGGGAGTTGTTCTTGATCACCGATCAGATCGGAATGTACGACAATATTTCCGTTCAGATGCTTGATTAATTCCAAAAGACGTTCTTTAGCCTCCGGCGGGAAAGTTTTCACGCGTTGGAGCGTGCTGATGATCGTGTATTGTTCCGTTGTCATGTGAATTACTTTCGCCCGTGTCTGGGTTTCCCACGTGATCAGTATGGTCGAGTCGGGGGCTCCCGCATTGCTCGTGATCGTGAACCCGTCGGCTTGCTGGCGAATGACGAGTTCCGGCTTTTCTTCCACGATCTCCACGGGGATACGAGGGTTGGAAGCGAGGAACACCAGCGGGTAACCCGTGAGGCAGGCGATGGCTTCCATGTCATTTAAATAGTAGTTGGGGCCATTGTAAGAGTAACTTTGTTTCACGAGTCGGGCGATTTTTTCATCCACTTCGCTCATGTCTTGGAGACTCCTATCACTATATCGTTTTAAAGCGATATTCCTTCCCGCGCTCCATGTGATTCCATCTTTGGATTGTTGTAACGTCGGTTGTACGTGGTGATATTTGGGATCGATAAGATAGACGATTCGCGAAGTGCTTTTCGTGCCGACCGTTTTTTCCCTTTTCGAGGGAAGCAATAACTCCAGCGTTTTTTCCCATTCCGGAATGACTTTGATCCTGCTGATTAAAGGAGTGATGCCCAACTTTTTTTCTAATTCTACCCGAGTTCCCTGCAATTCGGGATAGGGTGCGGAAGTTTCCAGTAAGAGCAGGTCCCACCCGTTCTTCTGCAATTCTGGGACAAATAAATGTTTGTTTGTGCCAAAGGACGAGAGTGCTAGATCGTGATGCTGGATAATCGTATGTACTAACAACCGGACGAGAGATGTTGAGAACATGATGTCTCGTAACCGAATCGTGTCGTGCAGTTCCTCTGCCGGAGTGTTTTTATGTATCATGAATAATAATGCGGCCGGGAAAGCTTCTTCCTCCTGCATGGATTTTTTCTTACTCAACACGGCTATGCGTTTGTTGCTTTGCTCCGATTTATCCAGCATGAGTGCTATGGCGTACCCGTAGTTGTAGAAAGGCCACTGTGGTATATCCGTCTTTGCGAGTTTCATGCCGGCCTCGAAGTGTTTGATCGCTAGCGGGTAGTCTTCTTTATACAGATGGTACATCCCTTGTAAATAATATCCCTCGGCATTTACCGCGTTTTCTCCCGGGATACGACTTAAGTCACCGGGTAACAGGGCGTTGATTCTGGCAAACGTTTTTTCCAGTTTTTCTAGATATGGCGGGTTGAGCCCGATGAATGAAATCGTGCGTTGATACGTGTGTTCGAAATTTGGAGGAAACTCTAACGTTTCATCCATCATGTCGACTTCTGCTTCGAAGGTTTCCAGGAACTTTGTTATCGGGAAAAAATGTTCAATTCCGCTAAATTCCGGCATGTCCAATGCCGCATCCAGCAAGAATTTGGCGTGAATATTTTGGTTCGCGACGGAAAGATAGCTGAAGGGCGTTTGGGTATAATAGTATTTTAATAACGTGTCTCGGACCCGCTTACCAAGGTAATTCGCCCCGTTCCAAAAATTGGTATCGCAAATTTCCTTTTTAAAATCTCGCTTCTGCTTGTCTAGCTGAAGCAAGAGGTGAAGGGAAAGGTGAGGTTCCAGCACGTAGTAGGAGTCTAGTATATTTTTGCTAGGCCAGATAATCTCGGGATAATCTTTTAACGAGAGGATGATTGCTCGGCGTTTTGATTTGGATTTTTCGAAAGGTAATTCAAGCCGTTCCAGTGTACTTTTGGAAATAGGACAACAGGAATAGGCTAGTAATTCCACTATATATTTGATCTCGGGTGGTAAAGCTTGGTATTTTTGTTCAAGGATTTCGCGTGATTCCATGATTATAAGAGGTTTATTATGTACAAAATTAACTATTAATAGGCTCTTATGCAATGGTTCCGTGGAAAAATGCGAAGAGATCGAAAACAGGTACTGACGAGTACAATAGTTATTTCGTGATAAATAGGTGATGACTACTAGATGAAATACGTAAGATATATTCTTCTTAGATTATAAGAATACTTTATGAACCTTATTATATATAAGGTTCATATAAGGTTTCTATAAGGTATCTATAAGGTTCATGACGGTATTCGTCAAGTAGTGATCAACTTGTAATAAAGAATTTAGGTATTAATTGGGATTAAAAAGGGGATGTCCTAGAAGTCTATTTTTTGATATATTGGGGGCGCAGTTTAGAAAGGCGGTGATGGTTTGCCGGAAGAAAACAGAGGGATGGAATATTTCTTTGTTTATTATCGGGTGGTATGACCCACATTTACTGTTCCTTGACTTGAACGAGTAACAAGGGAATCGATCTTGATATTGTTTTTTGATGTAGAGCTTAAAGCATGAACGGGGGCTTTAGAATGCAATTTGTGTAGAAAAAGTATAAATGTTGGATCATTTTCGTCGAATGGCTGATAATTGTATTATCTTTGATTGACTTGGCGTAGGAATCAAGTCTAAAATGCGTGTGAAATTTATACTTTTTAGATGAAATTATTTGTAAATGTATGTTCGTATTTGGGATATGGAATGTTGTGGGTGGCTAGTTTTTTACCTCTGCCCGTGATGTATTTGGTGACGGATGTGTTGTTCGTTATTTTGTTTTATGGTGTTCGTTATCGTCGGAAAATTGTCGATATGAATTTACGGAATTCTTTTCCGGAGAAGAGCGAAGAGGAACGGAGGCAGATTGCCCGGAAGTACTACCGCCATTTGTGTGATACTTTTGCCGAGTTTTATAAATTGTGGCATATCTCGGAGAAAGAGCTAAAAAAACGTTGTGTCATGGTGAATATGGATGTACCACACCGCTATTTTGAACAAGGACGTAGCGTGATCGCTTTTTCCGGCCACTATGGGAACTGGGAGATGATGTATTCATACAAGTTGTGGGAGAAGGATATAGAGTTGATCCCGATTTATAAACCGATACATAATAAGGTCTTTGACCGGATGACTTGTAAGATTAGAGGCCGTTTCGGGGCGACGCCTTTAGCTAAAGCGGATACGCTACGGGTTATGTTGAAGAATCAGCAAGAGGGGAAGATTACGATGACCGGGTTTATCGGAGACCAGACTCCTAATAAACATTCTCTTAATTTCTGGACTCGTTTCCTGAATCAAGATACGGCCGTGTTGGAGGGTACGGAAAAGATCGCCCGAAAGTTGAATCAGCCGGTGGTTTTCGTGAATATGCGTAAAGTGAAACGAGGTTATTATCATGCCGAGTTTTACGACCTGTGTTCTGATCCGAAAAGTCTGGAACCGGGGGAATTGACGCGAATGCATATTCAAATGCTGGAACGTTTTATCCGGGAGGAACCTGCTTATTGGTTGTGGTCACACCGGCGGTGGAAACATAAGAGGGTGGTTGTAGCATAAAAAAATCCAGGACTGAAATCCTGGATTTTTTATGAAGTGATGTCTCAACACTATTTCATTGCTTCCTCGATAGAAACAGCAACAGCAACGGTGGCTCCAACCATCGGATTGTTACCCATTCCAAGGAATCCCATCATTTCCACGTGTGCGGGAACGGAGGATGAACCTGCGAATTGGGCGTCTCCGTGCATACGGCCAAGTGTGTCGGTGAACCCGTAACTAGCAGGACCAGCTGCCATGTTGTCCGGGTGAAGGGTACGTCCGGTACCACCACCGGAGGCAACAGAGAAGTATTTTCTTCCGGTTTCCATACACTCTTTTTTGTAGGTTCCGGCAACCGGATGTTGGAAACGAGTCGGGTTGGTTGAGTTTCCGGTGATGGAAACGTCCACTCCCTCGTGACGCATGATAGCTACGCCTTCCCGAACATCGTCAGCCCCGTAGCATCTTACTTGGGCACGTTCGCCTTTAGAATATGCTTTTTCTTTCACGATTTTCAGTTCTCCGGTGTAGTAGTCGAATTCGGTTTGCACGTAAGTGAAGCCGTTGATGCGGGAGATGATCATGGCAGCGTCTTTACCCAAACCGTTTAAGATTACTTTCAACGGTTGTTGACGTACTTTGTTTGCTGATTTTGCGATACCGATTGCACCTTCTGCCGCGGCGAACGATTCATGTCCGGCAAGGAATGCAAAGCATTTGGTTTCTTCACGAAGCAACATGGCTGCCAGGTTTCCGTGGCCTAAACCCACTTTACGATCGGCGGCAACAGATCCCGGGATACAGAATGACTGCAAACCTTCTCCGATAGCCTCGGCGGCTTCAGCCGCTTTTTTGCATCCTTTTTTAATAGCGATAGCTGCACCGACTACATAAGCCCAAGCTGCATTCTCGAACGCTATGGGTTGAATATCTTTACACATTTTGTACGGGTCGATCCCCTTGGCATCACAGATGGCTTTTGCCTCTTCGATGTCTTTTATTCCGTAATTATTTAGAACCGTGTTAATTTGATTAATCCGACGGTCGTAACTTTCAAATAAAGCCATAATTAATTTTAGATTTAATGATTACAAAGTCGCGGGCGACTTTTGTGATTTCAGATTTTTTGATTAGGTGATTATCACTTAATCATAAATCGTAAATCACTAAATTGTTTTATTCTTGACGCGGATCGATGTATTTTACTGCATCCGCGAAACGACCGTATGATCCTGTAGCTTTTTCGACAGCTTCTTTGGGATCAATACCTTTTTTCAACATATCGGTGAATTTACCCAAGTGGATGAATTCGTAACCGATGACTTCTCCGTCTTCATCAAGACCCATGCGGGTTACATAACCTTCGGCCATTTCGAGGTAACGGGTACCTTTGGCTTTGGTTCCGAACATGGTTCCTACTTGACTTCTCATGCCTTTACCCAAGTCTTCGAGGCTGGCCCCGATGGGAAGTCCGCCTTCCGAGAAAGCGCTTTGGCTACGGCCGTAAACGATTTGCAGGAAGAGTTCGCGCATGGCCGTGTTGATTGCATCACAAACAAGGTCCGTGTTCAAGGCTTCCAGTAAAGTTTTGCCCGGTAAAATCTCGGAGGCCATAGCTGCGGAGTGGGTCATTCCGGAGCAACCGATCGTCTCGATCAATGCTTCTTCGATAATCCCGTCCTTGATGTTCAAGGTCAATTTACAAGCTCCCTGTTGTGGGGCACACCAGCCGATACCGTGAGTCAATCCTGAAATGTCCTTGATCTCTTTGGAACGAACCCATTTCCCTTCTTCCGGGATGGGTGCCGGACCGTGATTCGGTCCTTTTTTCACAACACACATGTGTTGTACTTCATGTGAGTAAATCATTGTTTTTGTTTTTTTGTTGATATATTGTTAAATACCTTGTCTTTGTTTTAAAGTCGGGCAAAATTAACACATTTGTTTTGGATAAAAAACATCTTATAAAACATAAAATCGTGCATACGTTTGCATGATAAGATATTGTAATATAGTGTATTACTGGTGGAGTTCCAATGGAAAGGAAATAATGATTGTTGTGTTTGGCTTTTTGTTTCTTTATGCCTAGTTTTGAGGAATAAAATGTAAGAGGATGAGAAAGTTGTTATTTATTTGGCTTGTTGGAGTATTGGTTTTCCTTTTCGAAAGTTGTAGTGAGTCCCGGCAGGTAAAGTACGTGTTCTATTTTATCGGTGATGGCATGGGCGTGAACCAGGTGAACGGGACAGAAATGTATCTGGCCGAACGAGATAACGTTATCGGGGTGAAAGGGCTGAATTTTGCCAGTTTCCCGGTTCGTAATTACGCAACGACTTATTCTTCTTATCATGGTGTTACTTGCTCCGCTGCCGCCGGAACTGCCTTGGCTACCGGGGAGAAAACAAAGGATGGCACGATCGGGATGGATAAGGAACAGAAGGAGCCTTTATATAGTGTTGCCGTACGGGCAAAAGAAGCCGGACGTAAAGTAGGAATCATTACCAGTGTCGGGATGAATCATGCCACTCCGGCGGCGTTTTACGGGCATCAGCCCCGGCGGACGATGTATTTCGAGTTGGGGAAAGATGCCATCGAGGCCGGGTTTGATTTATATGGCGGTGGAGGTATTATTCAATCCGTATCCCCGAAAGATTCCACGAATCTTTTTGATTTGTTGCATGAATCGGGATATTTGGTTGTTCGGGGAAACGAGATGTTTCGAGAAAAGATGGTTGAGACCTCTAAACTGGTGGTCATTCAGGGTGGGACTCAGACGACGTTGTCATACGCGATAGATCGGGAAGAAGATGATTTCACGTTAAGTCAGATGACGGAAGGGGCGATAGATTTTTTGTGTCGGGGAAAACAGGGTTTTTTCCTGATGGTGGAAGGTGGTTTGATTGATTATGCTTGTCATGTGAATGATGCTGCCACGGCTTTTCGAGAAGTGGAAGATTTTGCTGATGCGGTACAAAAAGCATACGAGTTTTATTTGAAACATCCGGATGAGACGTTGATCGTGGTTACTGCCGATCACGAGACGGGAGGCATCGTTCTCGGGACAGGCTCGTATCAATTGAATCTTCGGGTATTGGAGAATCAGAGGGTGTCTCTGGAGAAATTGACTCGTGAGATTCGGGAATTACGAGATATGAAGAGTAGTCAGGTGGTGTGGGAGGATGTGCAGGAGGTTCTGGCGAAGAATTTAGGTTTCTGGAATACCGTAAATTTATCGGCGGAAGATGAACAGACCTTGAAGAATTGTTATCGAGAAACATTTTCGGGCAAGACCGTTGAAATGGTTAAAAATTTGTATTCGGAGAATGAGCCGATCGCTCAATTGTCCATCAATATACTGAATCGTCTTGCCAAAATTAGCTGGGCCAGCGGAGGACATTCGGCGGGAGTTGTTCCGGTATATGCTATCGGGGTTGGTGCGGAACGGTTTAATGGGCGTTTGGATAACACGGATATTCCTAAACTAATTAGGACTTTAGCAAAATATGAATAGTGTTTAATTAGCAATATTTATTTTTTATTAAATGTTATTGGGTGGCGTGGTGTCGTTGAATTTAATTTCTTTATCAGTTTTTATTTCATCAATAAAATTGATAGAATGGAAAAGCGAGAGATTACTGGTGTACAAGGTCAAGTTAACAATATTGAGGTAATATTCAAAGAGTATTACGGTTCTCTTTGTTATTTCGCTTCCCAGTTCTTGAAAAACGAGGAGGTGATAGAGGATCTTGTGCAGGATGTTTTTATCGCTCTACTGGAGAAGAAGATGCTTTTCCAATCCGAAGTCCATTTGAAAAATTTCTTGTATTTATCCATTCGGAATTCTTGTTTAAATTATATCCGCAGTACCCGTTCGAAAGATCGGTATATTGCTTCATTGGCTCATGAAGAACAGACTGAAGATTTCGAGGAAAGCATTATTTTAGCTGAAATTCATAGAGAATTGGCCGCTGCTGTTGAAAAATTGCCGGAGGAGTGCCGGAAGGTCTTCCAGCTTTGTTATTTTCAGGGGTTGGATAATGAAAGTGCCGCACAAGAACTTGGATTGAGTGTTAATACTGTAAAAGCACAAAAGGCTCGCGGAAAAAAGATTTTAAGAGAAAATTTGAAAGATATTTTCCCTTTATTAATGTTACTAAATCCCTTGTTCTAAGGGATAAATGTGGTGTATGGAAATTAGGCGTAGGTGTGAATTGTATTTTTTTTGAAAAAAATGCGATCCCGTTTAATCCTTTCGAGGTAGGGTTGTGTAATAATAATGTATGAAAAATAGTATTAACACATATCCGTATGACATTGCCGCGATAATATTAGCTTATTTGCGGAATGAAATAGATGAGAAAGGACAACAAAAGCTAGATGCATGGTTGGAAGAGGCCGATTCTCATAAAGCTCTTTTTGCCCGGATTCAGGATGAAGAGATGCAATATGAAGACATTCAAAAAATTTTGTCTTATGATGCTGGTGGAGCATGGCAGATCGTGAAACAAAAAGCAGCCCGGAGAAAGAGAAAACGTTTGATGAGGGTATATCAAGTTGCGGCTTCTGTTGTGGTTATTTTGGGAGTGGCAATCGCTTTCTTGTTGAAGGAAGAGGCTACTGTTGTTCCGGTTGCCAAGGTGGAAGAGATTACTCCGGGGCGTTCTATTGCTAAACTAACTGTCGCATCAGGGGATGTCTATCATTTGGATTCATTGAATCAGGTCGATCTCGTTACTTCTTTGGCAGAAAATAACGGAAAAGAGGTTGTTTTTACAGATCGACAGTTGGAGGAAAGTGCGGGAGAAATAAGGTATAATAAAGTCGAGATTCCAAGAGGGGGAGAGTATCAGATTGTGTTGGGTGATGGAACCCGGGTGTATTTGAATGCGCAGACGGAACTTCGTTTCCCGGAAAGTTTTGCTAATAGCGAGCAGCGTTTGGTGTATTTGTCCGGGGAGGCTTATTTCGAGGTGGCTAAAAATCCGTCCAAGCCTTTTATCGTGCAATGTAAAGATTACGCGGTGAAGGTTTTGGGGACTTCGTTTAACGTGAATAGTTACGAGGGAGACGAAACATCTAAAACGACGTTGGCTACCGGTAAGGTTGAAATTGAGATGGATGGGAAACAGACGATCTTGAAGCCTGGTCAACAGGCGATTATAAAAGATGGAGAAGTGAACGTGAGGGAAGTGGATGTTGAGGTGTATACGACTTGGATGTATGAGAATTTCCGGTTTAAAAGTGAAAGTATTCAGGAGATTATGACGAAACTTTCTCGTTGGTACACGATAGATGTGTTCTATATGAACGAGGCTGTCAAAAATTATCATTTTACCGGTTACTTGCCTCGTTATGCCAAGATTGCTGATGTGTTGGAATTATTGAGTTTAACAACAAATATAAAATTTGATGTAAAGGGTAGAACAGTGACAGTAATGGAGAAGTAGTGAAATAGTAAAGCCGAAGCTGCAACTCCGACTTTACAAAAATGTGTACTAAAATAAACCCAAAGGGGATTTCACAAATATACTTGATTTTTCTCCAAAACAAAATGATGTGTCTCGAACAATGGAAAATAATTTCATTGAATGGGAGTGTTGTGTTTGAATTTTTAAGTTTTAATAAACATCAATTGCTTGGGCCAGAGGCAAATTCAAAGAATTTGCCGAAACGTCCGGGTGTATGTGTGCAAAAATGACCTAAATAAAATTATCAATGAAAAGAAAAATTAAAAACTGCATGTTAGGTGGTAGCAAACGATCATTAGTCTGCAAGCTAATGATGATGATGCTATTGCTTACACATTTGGCATTTTCGGGCGAAAATGCGTTCAGCCAGCAGAGCATTACAGTTCGGTTTGAACAACAGTCTTTGAGCGAAGTCTTGAATGTTCTAAAACAAAAAACAGGTTACGAGTTTCTGTATAATGATGAGGAGATTAAAGGAGTGACCGGAATTACACGTTCATTCTCTAATGCCTCTCTTCAGGAGATCCTGAAGAGTTGTTTGACAGGGACGAAGTATACTTTTAAGATTGTTGACAATCTGATTGTAATTACTCCGGATAATAAAAAAGATGAGGTGAAAAAAGTAACAGTGCAGGGAAAAGTCGTTGACGATAGAGGAGAGATCCTCCCGGGTGTAACTGTACTTTTGAAGGGTACTGCAGTTGGAGTTGTGACGGATATTGATGGAAAATTTAAAATTGAATTGCCCAAACAGGATACGCTGGTCTTGATTTTTTCTTTTGTGGGGATGAAGTCACACGAGGTGGATGTGAATAAGATAAAAGATTTGGGTAAGGAGATTTTTATTAAAATGTTGCCGGATACCGAAGACTTGGAAGAGGTTGTTGTAACTGGATATGCTAATGTAAAAAAAGAGAGTTTTACGGGTAGTTCTATCTCGGTGAAACGGGAAGATTTACTGAAAGCTTCTCCGACGAATGTTGTGCAGGCTTTGGCTTCTTTTGATCCTTCTTTTCGGATACAGAAGAGTAATATTTGGGGATCAGACCCGAATGCAGTGCCTGAGATGTATATCCGGGGACGGTCGGGTATTGGTGTGAAAGGATTGGATAAGGATGCATTGTCAAAATCATCTTTGGAGAATAATCCGAATTTGCCGACTTTTATCATGGATGGATTTGAGGTGAGCGTTCAGAAAGTGTATGACTTGGATCCGAACCGGGTGGAAACGATTAATATATTGAAGGATGCTGCCGCTACGGCGATGTATGGTTCACGTGCAGCTAATGGTGTGATTGTGATCACGACAAGAGCTCCGAAACCGGGAGAAGTGACGATTTCTTACAATTTGACGGGATCGCTTTCTTTGCCGGATTTATCAGATTATAATTTGGCTAATGCCCGGGAGAAATTGGAGATAGAGCAGGCTGCGGGGATTTATGAGCCAGAAAACGGATATTATTCTAATCGAGAAGCTGCAATCAGAGCTTATAACGAGCGTTTGGTGAACGTGCAGAAAGGGGTTAATACGGATTGGTTGTCATTACCTTTGCGTAACGCAGTGAATCATAAGCATAGTTTGTCGATAGAGGGTGGTAATGTCGATTTACGTTATAATTTGGAGTTAGGGTACACGAATGAGAATGGCGTGATGAAAGGTTCATACCGAGATAACGTGGACGTGGGTTTCACGGTGGATTGGAGATTGAAGAATAAATTGCAGGTATTGAATAAAATTTCGTATAATTTCACGGATGCACCAGATTCTCCTTATGGAAGTTTCTCTGATTACGCACATTTGCAACCGTATGATCGTTTGTATGATGATGACGGAATTTTGGTACAACAGCTTAAATTTTCAAGAGATCGGAGTGGCAATTCGTTGAATAACCCGTTCTACGAGGCTAAATTGAATAATTATAACTGGGATAAACAGGATGAAATTATTGAACAATTCATGTTCCAGTGGTTTATCAATGATTATTTAACATTAAAAGGACAATTAGCATTGACAAAGACTATGGGGAGAACGGAACGTTTTATTGATCCCAAATCTTCTAATGCTACGGCTAGAACGGCGAATTCTAGTACTAGTACAAATTCTTCTTTATTGGGGGACCTTTATACGACCAGTAGTGATAACACTAAATGGGATACGCAGTTCTCATTGTATTATTCGAGATCGTTGGGCTTGCACAATCTGAACGTGTCGGCTATTGTAAACGCTCAGTCCACAAAGTCGGAATCTACTTCCGCTCATTACAGAGGATTCCCGTCGGGAGCGTTTCACTCTCCGAACTATGCGGCAGAGATTTATCAGAAGCCGAGTAAGAGCGAGAGTTTGAAACGGTTGGTTGGTTTCTTGTTGAGTGCCAACTACACGTGGAATGATATTTATTTGGCTGACTTATCCGTACGTTTCGACGGTTCATCGGAGTTCGGGTCAGATCAAAAATGGGCGCCGTTCTGGTCTGCCGGGGTGGGGGTGAATGTCCATAATTATAGTTTCTTGAAAGATAATGACATGATAAATCAGGTGAAGGTACGTGTGTCTTACGGCCAGACGGGTAAAGTGAATTTCCCGTCGTATTCAGCCAAGACAGTTTATGCAACAAATGACCGTTGGTATGCGACCGGATTCGGAACACAGTTAAAAGCACTAGGGAATCATAATTTGAAATGGGAAACGACGAATAAGTTGAATATGGGTACGGACTTGCAGTTTTGGAACGAACGTATCTCGTTGAATTTTGATTATTATTACAACAAGACGGTAGATTTGATCACGGACGTGTCATTACCTGCGTCGGCTGGATTCACTTCTTATAAAGATAACCTAGGGGAAACATTGAATAAGGGATTTGATATTCAAGTACGTTTTGACGTGTATAAGGATAAGGATTGGAATGTATCGTTGTGGGGTAATTTGAATCACAATAGAAATGAAATTTTAAAAATTTCGGATGCTTTACGTGCTTATAATGATCGAGTTAATGAGAAGTATGAGGCGGCAGAAGATGCGCAAGGTAATGTTAATTTATCTGCCTATGGATCGGAATATTCCGAACCGGAAATGAAATATGAAGAGGGAGCCTCGTTGACCTCTATTTTTGCGATTCGTTCTCTAGGTATTGATCCGATGACGGGTAACGAGTTGTTCTTGTATAGAGATGGTTCTGTTTCTTCACTTTGGAAAGCTACTGAAACGGTTCGCGTGGGTGATGAAGAGCCTAAAGCAAGTGGTTCGTTTGGAGTGAACTTGACGTATAAAAATTTGACGTTGTTTGCTTCGTTTGCATACGATTGGGGAAAACAGACGTATAACCAGACCTTGGTGGATGGGGTTGAGAATGCCGACATTGAGAATAGTAATGTGGATCGTCGGGTGTTGACTCAACGTTGGCAGAAACCGGGTGATATTGCTCCTTTGAGAAACATTAAGGATATGAACACTTCAACAATGCCTACCTCTCGATTCGTGCAAGATGATAATGAATTGTCATTAAGCGCACTGACGTTGAGTTATGACTTTAACACGGATTGGTTGAAGAAGATACGTCTGAAAATGTTGCGCTTAGAGTTGAGTACGAACGATCTTTTCAGAGCGTCTACGGTAAGACAAGAACGGGGGACGAGTTATCCGTTTGCCCGCACGTTTAATTTCTCTTTGAGAGCCACTTTCTAAAATGGGAAAAGTTATGAGAAAATATAGATTATTATCATTGTTGATTTTAGTGCTGTTTGCATATTCTTGCAACAGTTGGTTGGATGTGAAACCGGAGGATGAACTTGATGAGAGCGATATGTTTGCTAGCGGAGATGGATATCGTCACGCATTGAATGGTATTTATTATGGTATGAGTGGTCAGACCCTATATGGAGAAGATTTGACTTGGGGACTTGTAGATGTATTTGGGCGTACTTACACGACGTACAGTGTTTATGGTAGTGGCAATCGAGCTCTTGCTATGTTTTATTATGGTGTATATTTGAATAATTGGGATAATGATCAATTGGAGCCGGAGATTGAATCTATCTGGGAGAGTGCTTACAAGATGGTCGCCAATTGTAATAATTTGATCCAAAATATCTCGAAAGAGGACTCCGATAAATTTGCATATAAAGAGCGAGAACAGAAGATGATTTGGGGAGAGGCGCTTGCACTTCGGGCTTTTATCCAGTTTGATATGTTGCGATTATTTGCTGCTTCTCCGGCAATGAATCCTGGGGCAACGAAGTATATCCCATACATTTCAGAGTACCCGTCATACGTATCTATTCCGTTGACCGTGGATAGTTGTTTAAATAGTACAATTCGGGATTTGAAGGCGGCACGAGAGCTGTTATGGAAGGCTGATTCTGCAACAACTTTCACGGCGCAAAGACGTTTCGAAACGAGTTCTTCGGACGATGACTTTTTCTTGGACCACAAGAGAGGTTATCGGTTAAATTATCATGCCGCAACGGCTATTCTTGCACGGGTCTGCCTGTATGCACAACGGGTAGATGAGGCGTATCAATATGCCAAAGAATTGATTGATTACAACACGGCGACAAATAGCTTTACAGTGAAATATAGTAGCGTTAAAGATGGAGATATCAAGTTGTATGGAGATGTACTTTGGGGAGTGGAGTCATTGGATGTAATCGAGTATATAAATGTTTATAATAATTTGACAGATCCTAGCCCTTATAAACATACCTATTTGATAACAACTAATCTGGATGAGATATTCGAAGGGGAAGGAACTAAGGATATGCGCTATAAGAAATGGCAGAATAATAGTTCAGGCGAGTACCGTTTCAGTAAATATGAAAAATATGATGCAGATAATACAGCAGCTAATATAAGTAATTATTTAGTACCATTGGTGCGTATGTCAGAGGTATATTATATTGCGGCAGAGGCCATTTATAAGAAAAACTTGGATGAAGCAAAGGGGTATTTGCGGGCGGTGAAACAATCTCGATATGCTTCTTATAATAGCCTTTCGTTGGATAAAGTGAATAATGCTACTGAGGGGACTTTTATGGATGTGTTGATTAATGATATGCGTAGAGAGTGGATCGGGGAAGGGCAAATTTTTTATTTATATAAACGTTTGAAAAAAGATATACCTTTTGAGGGGAACGAGGTTGTGCCGATTGAAGCGAAGTATGTGATTTGGCCGGTACCGGATACAGAAACAAATCTTAAATAAAATCGTAAAGTGTATGGAAAAAATATATGTTTATTCGATCATATTGTTCCTGTTTTTCTTAGGAGCTTGTTCGAAAGAAGAAATAAAACTATATAACGGGGATACTGTGTATATATCTTTCGTGAACAATTCGACACAGGATAGTGCTGTGTATTCTTTCAAAACGTACCCGGATGGGGAAATTGTTGCCGAGATTCCTGTACAAATTCATGGAGCTTATTTGACTGAGCCTCGAAAGTTCACAATTTCTCCGACAGATTCGACCACACTTCCAGGGACAGCCTATGAGTTACCGGAGGTATGTGAGTTTGCCCCCGGCCAGGATGTTGATACGATACAAGTGAAGTTCTTCAATAATTTTGATGAATTGGATGATAAATCGTTCCGTTTGTTTTTGAAAATAGATAATAGTGAGAATGTAAAACAAGGGGATCGAGATTACCAAATAGCAAAATTTTACGTGTCTGATAAATTGGAGATTCCTATTTGGTGGAGTCGTAACGATGGTACGGTAGATCGACCAACTAATATTGTGGAAAAAGTTTATTTGGGTGAGTATTCAGAGACGAAATATATCATGTTTTTAGAGGAGTTAGAAAAAGGTGGGGAGTCGTTTGACGGAACGGATATGAATGTGATGAAGAAGTATGCTATCCGATTGAAATATACCTTGGAAGAGTACGAAAGGGTGAATGGAGAGCCGAAGAGAGATGAGAATGGGCGTGTAATAACTGTGCCTGTTGCAGGATAATTTAAATAGAAAAGTTATGAAATATATATTGTTTATATTTGTATCGGTGTTTATTGCCGTGTCTTGTATTGATGATAAGACAAACTTGGATTACAAGGAGATAAACGAGTATCAGAATTGGAAAATAGAGGGAGTTGACGCAAGTTATTCATTATTTCCTGGAGAATCAGTGACACTAACACCTAAAGTCCGTTTATCTATCGACTCTTTGAATCCGGACGTGAGTTATTCTTGGTTGTTGGATGGAAAAGAGGTGTCTACTCACGCTTCTTATACGTTTACAGCAGATGTGTACGGAGAATACGAATTGATATTTAATGCTATTGATAATAAAACGGGAGTGGCTTTCCCGGAAGCGATTATCATGAATGTGACTCCATTGTATAAATTGGGTTGGTTGTTTTTGGGACGTACGGCTTCTGGTGCCAGTCGCTTAGATATGTTAATCACGAAAAGGCAAACGATTCATTATCTTAATGAGTATGGTTATGATAGATGGCGGGATTCTTTGTTGCATGTACAATTTGCGACTGGACTTGGAGAACAATTAGGAATGGGGCCGATAAAATTAGTTGAAGAATTTTCTTATAATGACTATGTTTCAACCGAAAATTCAGAAGTTATGGTGTTGCAAGAAAGTGGTCCTGTTGAATTAAGTGGTAATGCATTAACTTATGCGGGGCGTCCTTTTGATGAATTTATGGGTACTCTTCCGGAAAATTTAGTTATCCAAGATGCCGCTCTTTCAAAAACAAGTAAATGGTTATTGGCGGAAGATGGCTTGTTATATTATGCTGTTGCTAACGTGTTGACGGATTTGCATTCAGGACGTTATAACGATGATCCAGCATTTAATGGGATGAAATTTACATCTTTAATTCAGACATCGAAGGCTGATAATGATTACCATATAGATGTAGTACCTGCTATCGATGCAGAAGGAACAATGTGGGCATTTTATGATGATGCGGGTAAGGATAATAGTACTTTTATTATTAATCCGCAGAATGAGGTTGGACGGAAGTTGGAGATTCGGAATAACACCGCTGGCGAGTTTGATATGAGTTTGTTTCAAAAGTTTAAAGGAAAGCGTATTAAGGATTGTTTTGTCAGTGATTACGATTACCTTTTATCGTTATTGAAGTTGGAAAATGGAACTTATGTATGGCATCGATATGCTTTTGGTGATCATAAAGATGCTGCGGATTTTATAGGCTTAGAAGAGTCTCAAGTGAGAGAATTTGCAGATCAGTCGATGTTTACGAATTTTAAGGATGCTGTTTATTTCCATTACAATTACGGTTATGATCCAAATACTTATGACGATTATGAGTGGTTATTTATTGCTGCCGGAAACCAACTTTACGGGTGTGGTATGGAATGGGAAGGAACAGGGCAACAGTCTAGCGAGCATTTTTACACGGCGCCTGTAGAGATTCAATCCATAAAAATCCGTTATATCTCGGAGTTGGATTACATATTACTTGGTGTGTTAATGGTAGACGGGACTTTTGAAGTGTTGGAAGTGAGACGTTCGGAAGAAGAAAGGTTTGTGTACAAGAGTGTGTATAAAGAAAACTTGAAGACTTTAGATCCGGAGATGGTGGAAGTAGTTGATTTTATTCCTAAATGGGGAAGTGGCGCTAACCTATTCCAAGGAACTTGTTTATAATTTTGGTTGATGGAAGTTAATGCTTAGATGAGCCTCGCTTGCCCGTCATGCGGGGAGGCGGGGTTTATTTTAGATGTTGTATGTTTGTTTGTTTTTACTTGTATGAAAAAGATATTTTTTTTGTTGGTCGGTTTGACGATGACCTCATTGTTGTGGGGACAACAAAAAGCAAATTTTAAGTTAGCAGACCGTTTCACGAGTAGTAATTTTCGGGTAGCGGATGGAAATAGCATGAGTATATACCCTATGTATATCAATGACGGGGAATGTTTTTGGTATTCGTTCACGACAGAAGAGGGAAAACGTTATTACTATGTGAATCCAGAGAAAGGGGAAAAACGCTTACTGTTTAACCCGGAGAAATTGTTTGGATTTTTAAATCAGGAAACACATGGGGTGTGTGATGCAAAGAATTTCACGTTTCAAGAGTTGAAATTTGATAAAAAGGGGACTTCTTTTACGTTCAATTTTGAAAAGCGCAAGTATCGTTATAATATGATAACAGAGGACGTGACGAAATTGGATACCGTGATTAACGAGGGATTTGGGGACTCGTGGAAAAAATATTCACCGGATAGTACATATATAGTGTTTGCCCAACGGCATAATCTCTATGTTATGGGTAATAAGGATAAAGGGAAAGATACCACGATCGTGCAGTTGACGACAGATGGGGAGAGATATTTTTCTTACACCAAGGACGAGGACGAGATTGCGGCAGATACTTTTCCAACGGCACCCATAGCTGTGTGGATGAAGGATTCAAAAAAAGTGTATGCATTACGTTGTGATAACCGACACGTGGATGAGTTGTTTTTGGTGGATGTGATGACAGATCCCCGTCCCACACTGAAAACCTACAAATATGCTATGGCAGGGGACCAGAAATTGGAAAAATACGAGTTAACGGTTATTGACGTGGAAACGAAAGAGGTGAAAACGATCGATATCAATGGTTGGCAAGACCAGTACGTGGATGTACTTTACACCTCGAAAGATGGTAATAAGATTTATTTTGAACGGAAAACCCGGGCTTTTGACGAACAAGAGGTTTGTGTAGCCAATCTCGCAACGGGAGAGGTGAAAGTGTTGATTCATGAAATAGACAAACCTTTCATGGATTATAAAATGGCGAATATTATGTTCCTGAACGACGGGAAAGATATTATTTATCGTTCCGAGCGTACGGGATGGGGACATTATTATCTCTACGATAACGAGGGGAATTTTAAACATGCCATTACTTCCGGAGAATGGGTGGCAGGACCTTGTGCGGAAATCGATACGGTGGGACGTACACTTTATTTTTATGCATTGGGGAAAGATAAAAATATTGATCCCTATTATTATATTCCATGCAGGGTAAATATTGATAAGCCGGAGAGCTTGACACAATTGACTTTCGATAATACGAATCATCAAGTGCATTTCTCGAAATCTTTCAGGTATTTTGTGGATATTTACGAGCGGGTGGATATGGTACCCCGTATCGTGTTGAAAAACCGGAATGGGAGAGAGATTATGGAATTGGAAAGGCCTGATATTCGCCGGGCGTTAGAGATGGGGTGGAAAGCGCCGGAGCGTTTTAAGGTGAAAGCTGCCGATGGAATGACAGACCTTTACGGGGTGATGTGGAAACCGTTTGATTTTGATTCGACGAAAGTTTATCCGATTATCTCTTCCGTGTATCCCGGCCCTTTTTATGAATACGTTCCAACACAGTTTCGATTGATTCATGATGAAAATACCCGTTTGGCCCAGTTAGGATTTATCGTAATTGCCGTGGGACACCGGGGAGGAACACCTATGCGGGGGAAATTTTATCACACTTATAGTCATGGGAGATTGCGGGATTATCCGTTAGCGGATGATAAATATGCGATTGAGCAATTGGCTGATCGTTATTCTTTTATTGACGTGACGAAAGTGGGAATTTACGGCCATTCTGGGGGAGGATTTATGTCAACTGCCGCTATTTGTACCTATCCGGATTTTTATAAAGCAGCTGTGTCATCCGCAGGAAATCATGATAACCATATTTACAATCACTGGTGGGGGGAAACTCACAACGGCGTGAAGGAGGAAAAGAAAGTGATTAAGGATAGCGTGAATGGTGATCGGACCGAATCGACCTTTAAATTTAGAGTGGGGACGAATATGGAATTAGCGAAGAATTATAAAGGCGGTTTGTTGTTGGTACACGGTTGGATGGATGATAACGTACATCCGGCTCACACCTTGCGAGTGGTGGATGCGTTGATTAAGGCCGGTAAGAATTTTGATTTGATTATGCTGCCGAGATCGAATCATGGTTTCAGTGGAGAGGAGAATATTTTTTATGAGCGTAAGATGTGGTTCCATTTTGCCCGTCTCCTGTTGGAGGATAATACCGGGGATTACTATTATGAAATTGAACAATACAAGAAATCTGATAAATAGGATATGTTAAAGAAATTAGTTATTAGTCTGTTTCTGCTTGTTTCTGTTGGAACATTCGGGCAGCAAAAAGCGAATTATGAGCTTGCCGAACGTTTCCGGCGTATAACACAAATGCCTTTGACGAAGAATAGCTTGGAAGTGAATCCTTGTTTTATTAATAACACGGATCGTTTTTGGTATTCTTTCCGCACGAGTGAGGGGAAAAACTATTATTTAGTTGATCCGGCTAAGAAAGAGAAACGTTTGCTTTTCGACAATGCAGAGCTATTAATGAAAATCAGTGAGATCACTAAAAAGGGATACAATCACAAAGATTTAGAATTGAATCTTGATTTCGATGAGGATGGGGAAACTATTCGTTTTTGGTTTGATAGAAAAGATTTTACTTATAATATCAAAACGAAAGAATTAAAACTAGAAGAAAAGCAGAAGGGGCGGACGAAGTATAATCCTTATTGGATGTATTATTGTCAGGATAGTTCTTATATGTTGTTTGCTAAGCGGCATAATCTCTATATCGTGGGAAATGCGAGTAAAGGTAAGGACACGACTGAAGTGCAATTAACGACTGACGGAGAACGTTATTATACTTTTAATCGAGAGGATGAAGGCGAAGTGGATGAACGTATGGGATGTTCTGCCCAATGGTTTAAGACGGGACACAAGTTTTACGCTGTTCGAGACGATTCCCGTAAGGTGGAGGATTTGTGGTTGATCGATGCTTTAGCAGAGCCTCGTCCTCGCCTGAAAACTTATAAGGCAGAATTAGCGGGTGATAAAAACGTGATTCAATTCGAATTATTAATCGGGGATGCGGATACTCGGGAGGTAAAAAAGATTAATATTGATCGTTGGAAAGATCAATATGTAGATATTTTGTATGCTAGTAATGATGCAAAACGACTTTATTTTCAACGTTACAAGAGAACGTGGGATGAATGTGAGATTTGTGTAGTCGATACGGAAACGGGAGAGGTGAAAGTGTTGATACATGAAGTTGACAAGCCTTATTTAGATTATCAAATGCGAGCAATTCATTTCTTGAATGATGGAAACGAGATCCTTTTCCGTTCAGAACGTAGTGGGTGGGGACATTACTATTTGTATGATAAAGATGGTAATTTAAAAAATCAAGTGACATCTGGGGCATGGGTGGCCGGACCGATTATGAAGATTGATACCGCCCGTCGACAGATTTATTTTATAGGTTTGGGAAAAGAGAAAGAGATTGATCCTTACTATTATGTCCTTTACCGTGCTGATCTGGATAAGGCTAATGCAATAACATTGTTGACCCCGGAAAATGCTTCACATGACGTGGATATATCTCCATCAAGCAAGTATATTGTGGATTGTTATTCCCGGGTGGACATGGAGCCCGTCAACGTGGTGCGTGACCGGAAAGGAAAAGTGATTCTGGATTTGGAGAAAGCGGATTTGGAGAGCCTTTATGCTTTCGGTTGGAAAAAGCCCGAGCGTTTTAAAGTGAAAGCTGCTGACGGGGTAACGGATATTTATGGTGTGATGTGGAAACCAGCGGATTTCGATTCCACGAAAATTTATCCAATTATTTCGTCTGTTTACCCAGGACCGTTTTTTGAATACGTGCAAACTCGTTTCACGATAAATGATGATTTAAATACTCGTTTGGCCCAGGTCGGTTTTATCGTAGTTTCTTTGGGACATCGGGGAGGAACGCCTATGAGAGGTAAATATTACCATACATATGGGTATGGCAACCAGCGGGATTATCCTTTGGCTGATGATAAATATGCAATTGAACAATTAGCAGAACGTTATTCTTTTATAAATGAGGAAAAAGTAGGTATTTTTGGTCATTCCGGAGGTGGATTTATGTCTACGTCGGCTTTGTTGACTTATCCTGATTTTTATAGTGCGGCGGTGTCGTCTGCTGGAAATCATGACAATAATATTTATAATAAAGGTTTTGTCGAAATTCATTACGGGGTGAAAGAGAATAAGCGAGTCGTCAAGGATAGCGTGAATGGAGATAGAGAGGAGATTACTTTCGAGACGAAGAGTAAAACGAATCAAGAATTGGTAAAGAATTATAAGGGAGGATTATTAATTGTGACGGGCGATATGGATAAGACTGTACATCCTTCGCATACTTTACGGGTTGTGGAAGCTTTGATTCAGGCCGGAAAAAATTTTGATATGATTGTATTGCCTGGTAGTACGCATGGTTTCTTTGGAGAAAATGGTGATTTCTTTGAACGGAAAATGTGGTTCCATTTTGCCAAATATTTGTTGGGAGATGATTCTGCCAATTATCAAGGAGATATCGATTACTTCATGAAAAAGCATTGATCTAAATGAGTAAAGGTATTATGTTTTTATGCAGTCTGCTATTTATTGGAATTGCAGACTGTATGTCTCAAAAAAAGCCTTTGGATATGGAGGCTTATAAATTGTGGCGAAGAGTGGAGGGGCAACAGATGTCGGAGGATGGGAAATGGGTAACTTATCGTTTTGTTTATATTGATCAGGAAGGACATGATAAGGATGTTCCTGTTACTTATTTACGAAACATGACGTCTGGTAAGGTATATGAGTTGCCGAATGTTCGGGAGGTGAGTTTTTTTAACCGGGGAAAGGGACTGAGGTACGTGGTACAGCCTTCTCCACTTGATACGTTGAAAGAAAAAAAAGATTCTCTTTTCTTGCTATCCTTGAAGGATATGAGAAAGACTTGTTGGGATAAACCTTATGGTTTTCGAGAGTCTCCCAATTCTCCCTTGATTTCTTATTCCTACCCGATTGATCAGAAGGGTAAGAACCGGGCACTTCGTCGGTTGATTGTTTGGAATTTCGAGACAGGAGATTCTGTACGAATAGATAGTGTGGAAAACTATTTTTCTGCAGATGATTATAAATCTGTGGCTTACATTCAAAATGCTAACGGGAAGAAATCTTTACGAGTGGGGCCGGTAAAAGGGCAACATCGGGTTATCTATGATGACGAAAAGGCTGTTGTTACTAATTTTTCTCTGAACCGAGGGGGGCTGGAAGGCGTGTTCTCGGTGGCTTCGGATTCTTCTTATTTGAGTGAACCGGATTTGTTATATATGTTTTCAGTGGTAGATGGGAAGTATCGGTTGGTGATGGACACAAAAGAGGTGATTGTGTCGGATGAGTATAAAGTTCGGGGAGGAATTTATTCTGTTTTCAATAATGGAAAATATATATTCGTGGACGTGGGATTACAGCAGTCGGAGGCACGGAAGCCGAAAGCGAAACCGGATAAGAGTTTTGAGTTGGAGTTGTGGAAATGGGATGATGAAGTTTCACAGAGTAGACAGTCGTATGGATCAGGGGGAGGTAGACGGAAGATGCCTAAATACGTGTACCATGTGGATACAAAAAAATGCGTCCTAGTGGCCCCACCCCATATGGATCAAATGTATCAGCCGGATTGTGACGAGTATAGTCATGTTATTATTGCAGATGAAACTCCTTATCGGGCGCTTACAGATTGGCGGGATGGTGTAACGGCTGACTTGTATTTAGTAAGTTTGGAAACGGGTGAACGGACATTATTATTTAAAGATTTTCGGCAACGGCCCGTGTGGAGTCCGAATGGAAAATATGCCATGCTGTATCATGCCGAGAAGAAGGTATGGTATAAGTTGAACCCGGAAACGGGAGAATTGACAGATGTTTCGACACCGATAGGATTTGCTGTGTATAATGAAGAGCATGACTTACCGAAACCTGCGGCTCCTTATGGTATTGTAGGTTGGTTGGCAGGTGGAGATCAAGTTGTCCTGTATGATAAATATGATATGTGGGTGGTGGATCTTACTGGTAAACAACCCACGTATTCATTAACGGATGGTTGGGGACGAGAACATGGTATTTCTTTGCGTTTGTTGAAAGCGAATCGAGAGATACGTTGGATTAATCCGAAACAGGATATTTTATTGCGTGGTTTGGATCGGAAGACTTTGGATCAAGGTGTTTATGTGTTGACACCTAACCGGAAAGTAAAAAAACGGATGTCTGGAGCTTATGATTTGTATTTTAACCAACAGTCTGAGGATGGTAAATTTTATCTGTTTACTCGACAAAGCTATACAGAATTCCGGGAGCTTTGGTGGAGTAAGAATGATTTCACACATCCCGTACGAATAACGAACACGAATCCTCAGCAAGAAAATTATTTGTGGGGAAACGTGCAATTGGTAGAGTGGACGAATTTTGAGGGAAAATCGAATCGGGGTTTGTTGTATTTACCAGAGAATTATGATTCAACGAAACGTTATCCTGTAATTGTAAATTTCTACGAGACTCACACAGGAGATATTCATACTTACCAACTTCCCTCATTGAGTAGTGCGATGATTAATACGGTAACTTATGTGAGTAACGGATATGTGGTGTTTATGCCAGATGTACATTTTACTGTAGGAACCCCAGGTGAAAGTTGTTATAATGCGGTGGTCAGTGGGGCTCAAATGTTGATTGATCGTGGTATTGCAGATAAGGATCGCATTGGAGTACAAGGGCATAGCTGGTCTGGTTATCAGGTCGCTTATCTGGTGACACGAACCAATATGTTTAAATGTGCTAGTCCGGGAGCTGCCGTGTCTAATATGGTCTCAGCTTACACTGGTATCCGAACGGGAAGTGGTATGCCTCGAATGTTTATGTACGAGGAAACGCAAAGCCGGATGGGAAAGACACTTTGGGATGATCCGGAGGCATATATTAAGAATTCGCCAATTTTTTATGCGGATAAGATTCAGACTCCATTGTTAATATTTCATTGTGATGGGGATGAGGCGGTGCCGTATTCCGAAGGGTTAAATCTTTTCTTGGCAATGAGACGGTTGCATAAACCTGCGTGGTTGTTGAATTACAAGGGAGACAGACATTTCCTTTATAATAAGGCGGCAGAGATTGACTGGACAATTCGTCTGCAACAATTTTTTGACTATTATTTGAAAGATACTCCGATGCCTCGTTGGATGAAAGAAGGAATTAATGTGAATGAGCGTGGGGTTGATCAGAAATATGACTTTGTGAAATAAATCATGTGTTTAGATAAATATAATTTAAATTTAAAATGGAAAAAATGAAAAAGTTATTATGTATTAGTTTGATTTTGTTTGCTTTTGCTTGTGCAAGTGATCCTCAAAAGGAAATGGAAAAAGCAATTGTCGGTGAATGGTGTAATCCGTATACATATCAATCTACAGGCGAATTGAAAGGTTTTAATTTCAAAAAAGGTGGTGTTTGTGAGTCAATTAATATTCCTTCTTTGGAATTGAAATCTTGGGAAATAAAAGATGGTTATCTTATCGTGAAAGGATTGGAGGTTACAGAGGATGGAAACAAGACCGAGTATGCAACAAAAGAGAAGATAGGTCAATTAACCACCGATTCTTTATGTTTGGTTGTGCAAGAGGCGAACCCCCGTCTGGCCTTTTTGTACTTGAATTCAAAGGTTATCAAAGAACGTGTTAATGCTCAGAAGTAGTTTTTTTTTGTGATAGACAGATGAATATGTATCGTGTTATTTTTATTTCAATTGTTTTATTTGTGATAACGTTGTCTGGTTATTCTCAAAAGAAAGAGTTAGATGAAGAAGCTTATAAGCAATGGCGACGTGTTGATAATTATGAATTAGCAAATAACGGGGCATGGGTAAAGTTTCGATACATGTTTTATGATAATGACTCGTTAAATAGTCTTATTTGCAATACCTACTATTTTTATGAATTAAAGTCAGGGAGAATCCGTATCTTAAGGGATATTGATTCTCCCGAATTTTTTGCGGGGGGGAATTGGATTGCTTTTTTCAGAATAGGAGGGGATGGAACAAGTGTTCGTGTCGCTCATCGATTAAAAGATGGGTTTGAGATTCATATACATGCGGATGCAGAATTGAATTACGTTGTTCCACAGGTGGCCTACAAGGAGGATGATCGCTTGATTATTTTGAATGTGGCCGAGCGTGACAGTACGATATTAACCGGTGTTCTCCAATATTGTTTATATGGTGACCAATGGAAGGTGATTTGCGTGCATCAAGAAGATCAAGGATACGTGTTGCGTTATGGAGGAGACGGGAATAGCGAGGGGAAAGTGCTCTATGTGGATAAAACGAAAAGTTTAGATAACTTTTATTTTTATGAGGGGAAACTAGAAGGGAATTTTTTTGTTTGTACAGGCACGAATGATAAAGAGAAACAAGATTATTACACTTTTTCTTTGACGGATGGAAATGTAGAAAAGGTTCTTGGAGCTGAACAAATGGCACAATTGTCATTAGATAAATATTCAATACAGTTCCTCGAAGGAAATAAACGATTTATGTATCGGAAAGAAGGAGTACAAAGGGTTAAAGCTAAAAAGCAAGTGAAGGATGAAAGTTTTCAATTGGAGCTTTGGAGTTGGCATGATCCGGTGGTTCCTTCTGAACAGGCTAAAGGAGGTTTTTATAAAAAGCGGTCTCAGCCTGCAATGTATTTATATGATAGAGAAAACGGGAAAGATTATAAAATTTGCGAGGAGAATCATTCGGGGCTATATGTTGCAGAAGGAGAGAATCCTATTTTTGCTTATGAAAAAGATGAAAAGCCTTATTTAGGGCAGAAGGATTGGAGGCATGATCAACGTTTTGATCTTTACCTGGTGGATTTGAGAAATGGGGACCATCATTTGTTGGCGAAAGAATTGACACGGTCTGTTCATTGGAGTCCCCAAGGAAATCATCTTCTTTATTTTGATAATACGAAATTGTCGTGGGTTGTTGTAGATCCATTGACAAAGCAACAAAATATATTAACAGATGTTATCCCCTTCGCTTTGTATGATGAGCTATATGATCGTCCTAATCCGGCACCTCCCTATGGTTTGGCAGGATGGAGCAGGGATGGGAAGAATGCGATTGTTTATGATCGTTTTGATATATGGGTCATTCATTTGGATGAAATTCAGAAATCGTATTGTTGGACAAAGGGAGAAGGACGTGAGAATAATACCATATTGCGGTTATTAGATCCTGGTAGAAATGGGTTATCCGTTGATTTATCACGGGATAATAAGGTGGAGATGTTTGATTGGAAAAATAGGAATCAAGGGTTGGGTAATTTATCTGCCAATGGGAAGTTAATTCCGTTGGTTCAAGGGAATTTTGCTTTTTCTGTTGTTCAAGAGGCAAAAAATGCCAATACTATGTTGTGCATGAAACAGAGTTATACAGATGATCGAGATTTGTGGGTATGTGATGGACAAGGGCGTCGTCTAAGAAAGGTTACTGACGTTAATCCCCAGCAATGTAATTATAAATGGGGTTCTGCTCAATTGGTGGAATGGACAAATTACAAGGGTAAAAATAATCAAGGAATCCTTTATTTGCCTGATGGATACGATAAGAATAAAAGTTATCCGACTATTGTTACTTTTTATGAAACACATTCTTCGGAATTACATATACATCCCGTACCCGGATTGAGTCAAGCTATGATAGATATTCCAACGTATGTTAGCAGGGGATATGTTGTTTTTCAGCCAGACGTTTATATCGAGATTGGAAAACCGGGCGAGAGTGCTTATGATGCAGTCGTTAGTGGAACTCGGGCATTGGCGGATAGAGGAATTATTGATTCGTGTCGTGTCGGTTTACAGGGACATAGTTGGTCGGGTTTTTTAGTTGCTTATCTCGTCTCTAGAACAAATTTGTTTAAATGCGTGAATATTGGGGCGGCGACAGTGAATTTAACCTCCGTGTATACGGCTCTTCGTGAAGGAAGCGGTCAGCCGAATATGTTTATGTTTGAAGACTGGCAATGTCGTATGGGAGCAACTTTATGGGAAGATTTAGATGGTTATATTGCTAATTCCCCTTTGCTTTTTGCCGATAAAATACATACTCCGGCTTTGATTTTCCATTGTGATCAAGATGAGGCAGTCTCATTTTATGATGGACGTAATCTTTTCTTAGCTTTGAGGCGTTTGCAGCGTCCGGCTTGGATGTTGAATTATATGGGACAAGGGCATTTTTTGACTTCACGTCCGGCTGAGGTGGATTGGACGATTCGTCTGCAACAGTTTTTTGATCATTATTTGAAAGATATCCCGATGCCTCGCTGGATGAAAGAAGGGATTAATATTGATGAGCGAGGGGTGGATCAGAAGTATGATTTGGTGGAATAAAAGGAGAAAAAATATTTAATTGATAATTCTTTAATGAAAACCCGTCTACAGATATGATGATAGACGGGTTCTTTGAATTAATTTTTATTGCCAGCTGGCGCCATTTTTAAATCGGATGTCAACAATCTCCCCGAAGTTTGTTTCTGATGAGTACATTCTTCTTGGATGTTCTTGGCTATACCCGGCATTCGTTAATTCCATGATGTGGAATTTCCCGTTTTCGAGTCCGATTCCGGCCATCCAAGCATTCCAGGATTCGGTATCGATGGATGTGATGGTTGCGTCAAAAGAATCATATAGTATGATTTCTCCGGACTTACGTTCCAGTAAATAGAGTTCATTATCTTTTGTGATTAAAACATAGTCTAATAGTTGTTTATTATTAGCGGAACCTGATGAATATTCAGTATTAGCGTAACCAACTTTAAAGATATTTTTACTACTACCGTTTATAATAGAATTTAATACTGATTGTGTACTTGCTGGAAGTTCTGCTTGGACAACTTTTTCAATACCAGGACTTCTACCATAATATGCATCTCCCATGTCAAACGTGTAAGAATAGAAAACGCCATTTGGATCTTTGAGTATGGCGTAGAATTTATTGCCCCAGCTAACCTTAACTGCATTACAGCATATCATTTCCATATCTCCTAAGTTGTCAATTTTAGCTGCATCACGAGGCGTGTAAATGTTATCACCAGGAATATCTGGTGATGAAATTTGACCTCCGTTTTGTTGACTTCCGTCAAGCATAAGCAAAAATCTATTTAGTGTTTTTTCGAAAAATAGAGTATAACCGGCAGTTGAGTAGCGATGGTGTATAACTTCTTTACCACTAACAGGGTATATGGTTCCGTCTTCCTCAAAAGTAACTGCATTGTTTAAGAAAAGTCCGGAATTGAATAAGTATTCGGTTTCTTTTTTTCGACTATACATCATGCCGTCTTGTCCGATAACAAAAGAACTCCATGTCATATCAACCATGTCATAGGGTTTAAAACCTGTAGGCATACCATCCATGAATTGGGAAGTTAGTGTTATGTCTTTTTGGAAACTCACTCCGGATATATCAAAGCATTCCGGTTCTTCTTGGAAGATCCAGAAAGCACCTACTTCTGAGCTATTCCCGGTGTTTGATGAATGGAAGTGTTGCAATAGTTTTAAGGGACCACGTCCTAAAGATTCGTTATTGGTTGTGTGATAAACGTCATAGTAATCTGCGCAAGTGTAAAAGTTCGTTTCACCCACGCCTGTTTGTGAGGAATAATTTGGATTGGATATTAATTTGATATACGAGAGGATGGATTCATTATTTGCACCTTTGGATAAAATCATGTATCCGTCTGCTTCATATTCTGTTTTTATCGTACAACTTTGACTTGCCGAGTATTCGATCCCATTGACGGTATCTTTTACCCGTAATACAATAAATCCGCTTCCTAAAGTGTCTGCGATGTAGGATAAATCATGCGAGTAAATCTTTTTGTTACCGAATATTGTCCATTCGAAGAGAAGATTGTCTTCTGTACTATCAATCGAAAATGTGAGAACAGGTTTTAATTCTATCAAATCGCCCAAGTAATATGTCGCCATATCAAAATTCTCGATTTCGATGCGATTTAAGGGAGTGTAATCATAGTTTCCCTTGTCGTCATAGCACCCGCACAATAATAGAGAAAGTGCTATGTATGCTAAATATATGAATTTCATATTGTGAATCATTTTAATTAGTTTACTGGTAATTCCATAGGTGAGCCATCTGCTTCTTTCCAACCGTGAGTGCGAATATCTTCTTTAAATTGGAGACATATTTTCCGAATTTCCGTGAATTCGTATCCGCTTAGGTCTGTTATCCCTGAGCTTTCAATGAATTTTTCATATTTTTCAGGAGTCCATGTTCCCAAGAATAAAGTTTCGATGTCATCATCCCACCATAACGGTTGACTGGCAATGTCATTGAAAATTATTCGGGCGGCTCTGTTTTTCTTTAGTCCAGGACTAAAATGTTCATTTTCTACGATTCTTAAATATAGTGTAACTTCTTTATTAGCAAGATTCTTGTTGAAAACCTTAATTTCAATAGTGTCTTTTACTTGATTGGCAGCAAAAGTTTGAGTCAAGTCAAGTTCGTAATCAGACGGATCTGCCGTTGTACTGTCCTGGTCTATTTCCAGTTGATAACTTGCATTTTCTTCCAATAAATCTCCAATAAGCGTAACTTCAACATTTATTGTTTTTTCCGTAGCACCGGGATAATGGGAAAAAGATAGAAAAGTTGCGCTATCTAATACTTCTGGTTTAGAAAAGTATAAATACCTTGTCGATTGGTAATTGTTGATTTCATCCTCTGAACATGCCCAAGCGGCAAGCAAGACGGATATGAGAAATATATATTTTTTCATATAGAATGTTTATAGATTAAAATATGTTTTCATTATCAGGTGTTGGTACGACATATTCAGGAGTATTATACGATATATCCATGTTGAATTTTTTATACCAATAGAATGCTTGTCCCTCTCCGAGTAGATCTTTATGAACTTCAGAAACCAAGGCTTTTTCGAAACTGCTTTCATCATAAATGGATGAGATAAAAGAAGAATTATTGAGAATCCCTCGATTATAGCGGACATCTGTCAATAATTGGATTGCTTCTGAGGTTTTTCCATTTTTGTAAAGGTATTCCGATGCGATAAAATACATTTCACTTAAGCGAATCATAGGGATGATGTCTTCACCCAAAGAGGAACTTTCTTGTTTGGTATATTTTAAAGAGTAATAGTTGTAACTTTGTATATCTAGGAAATTTTTAAACCGAACATCAAATTGTTCCCCGCGCGACCAGCCGATTTGATAAAGGTCGATACAAAAAGAACTTGAAGTGCTACTGCTTGAGTTACTTGGAATATAAACTTCAAATTCTTCAATAAGTGTTTTTTTGGATAAAACAAAAACCAGTTCTTCGTATAATTTACGGTTGGAACTAAAGGCTGATGAACTATTGAAATTGAAACAACTCGTGGCGTTGATAATTTCCGATGCAGCATTATAGGCATTTTCCAATTCTCCCGCCCACGAATAGACACGTGCTAACGCTCCTACGATTGCATAGTAATTCATACGATATCCTCTATAGGCATAAAATAGGTCCTCAGGAGTGTAAAGTGAGTTGTAGGATCCCCCTTCGATACGCTGGTAAGTGCGTAGTCTGTATTTATGTTCAGTATCTAAGGTATCGAATGCGGCAACAAAATCCTTTGCTTTTAATAGATCAGCTTTTACTTTTTCTAAGACTTGATCTACCGTTAAATGTGGTTCGTAAGTTGATTTCTTTTTATCATAATACGGAATATATGTTTTTTGGTCATCAACCTTTTTGGAAGGAGCAAATAGGCGCAACATGTCGAAATGGAGAAATGCTCTTAAGGCGTAGGCCTCTCCTAAAATTAGATTTTTTTCTAATATATTGTCTGAGAAAATGGAAGGATCAGCTTCTTCTGCATTTGCAATTAAACTATTACAATTGGCAATTGCCGTGTAGGCTTTAGACCAAATATTCTCGATTGTTGATTTCGCATTTTTATCCGTATAATTATAGTTGTATAGGGCATTGTCACTTAATGCTAGATAACCACTTGAATACGAGTGACTAAGAATCTCTACGGCTCCGTATAATAATTCTTTTCCGTATAATTGGGTTTCGGCCATATTTTTGTATATGCCGTTTAATGCATTTCTATAGCCATCTGCTTTTGAGAATAGAGTTTCTTCGTTGACCTGATCATCGGGAGCAACGTCTAGCCAGTTCGTGCATGCTCCCAGTGTGCAAGGAATAAATGCGTATAGAATTAATTTTTTTAATTTCATAATGGTAGCTTTTTAGAAGGTTACATGTAGTGTGATATCCATTGTCCGTGCAAAGGGATAACTAAGGCCACGTTCTGCCTTTATTGTTGAGAGGCGGAACAGTTCATTTGCACCGAGTTCCAGCCTTACCATACCAAGATGTAATTTCTTAAGGAGTTCCGGATTGAAGTCATAACTTATTGATAAGGAATTACAAGTAAGGACATTCTTGTTTTGTACAAAACGTTCTGTCGGTCGTGTTTGAGTAATGCTAAATAGTCCTGAAGACAAAGCTCTATATTTTGCCTTATCCCCTGGCTTTTGCCATCTGTCTGTCAGAACTCGTTTGTCTGCATTATACCTGTAAATGTCAGCATCTTCTACTTTTTCAACTAAAGTCGTGTTGTATTCTTGTCCCCCGAATTGATACATGAAAGTAGTAAATAGGCTCCAATTTTTGTAGCGTAAATTGAATCCAAATGATCCTTGTGCGTCAGGTTCCGTGTCTCCAAGTGCAACTTGTTCTGAGGCACTCCACTCGTACGTGAGTTCTCCGTTCTTCTTTACGAACAATTCTTGTCCGTTAGTAGGATCGATTCCAAGTGATCTCATACCGTAAATCGGGGTTAGAGAGCCACCCTCAACATATTGAGTGAAAGGAGTAGAAAGGTCATCTGCCTCATTATCATTAAAATGATCTACGACCAAATCATTGTAAGCTTTTAAACTTTCTGCAATTTTTGTGAATTTGCGTTTATCATGAGAAATGTTGAAGAAAGCGTTTAATGACCAATCTTGTGTATTTATAATCGTACTTTTCAAGTTGATTTCAAAACCTTTTCCTTCAACTTCTCCTAGATTATCTTTGTAGGTGGTAAATCCCGTAGAACTGGGTATCGTGACATCATTTACGAGATCCACGGTTCTGTCAAAATAGTAATCTCCACTGAATTGAATAGCTCCGTTAAATAAATCAAAATCTAACCCTAGATTTGTGGTGTATTTTTTCTCCCACCCTAGATTTTCATTACCAAAGGCAATTAATGAAGCTCCGTATCCGGTTTTATACCACTCATCATTTTGAATTTCATACATTGTTTGGGCCGTATATGAAGGGAAGTTTACTTTTCCCGTTAATCCATAGCTTACTCGTACTTTAAGTAAATTTACCCAGCCAATATTTTTCATGAAGTTGTAGTTGTGTAAATTGATACCGGCTCCTGTTGACCAAAAGGTAGCCCATTTTTTTTCACTTCCGAATTGTGAAGAACCATCTAAACGTAGTGATGCGTCGAATAAATAGATATTGTCGTAAGAGTAGTTTAATACTCCTACAAAGCCGACTAATCTCGTTTTACTTTGATCAACCAATGGTTTGGAATATATGTCTTCCGCATAGTTTGGAGATGTTAATTGACCGGATGGAAATCCCCGATACTCGGCACTGGTTGTTTTCCCATTTGTATTTTGGGAATTGATACCCATGTTGAAGTTGATGTTATTCTTTTCTATATTACGGTTGTATGAAATGTTTGCAGTAAGATCCCATGAGGTACCTTCTTCGTCAGTTGTTCTCAATTCTCCAGAAGTGAGGTTTGTCATGGAAAGAGGGGTTTGGTTTTTTGTTGATTTGGGATCAATAAAGTTATTTCGATGACTGGTTGTTTTGGTCATCTTGAACGTTGCTTTAGCCAAAAGATGAGGGGTGATGTACCAGTTAATCCCTGTTTCATTACTTAATTCATCTGAATCTGTTTTATCGAAACTACCTAATTGAGCTTCCCATAAAGGGTTAATTAGATCGCTATCTGTAAACCAAGTGCTTCCTCTCCAACGTTCTGTTTGTTTCACGTAATTACCATATTCATCAGTGGCTCGGTCATAGGGGAGTTTTTTCGTGTATTCGGAAAAACTACCATAAGGAGATTCTTTTGATTTGGTTTGTTGATAAGTTAATTTATTTTTGATTTGAAATTTGTTTAGGCGATAATCCACGGAAAGATCTGCTCCAATATTGTCACGAAACGATTCTTTCATGACTCCGTTTCCGTTATTATAGAACATATTTAAGCCAAAACGTAAATCTTCATGACCTCCTTCTAAGTATAGACTATGTTTATGGTTAAAAACTGTGCGTAAGGGTTTTGATAGCCAGTAAGTATCTACACCTTCTTTTATATTGGCTAACTTGTTGTAATATTCCTGTGTATAATCAAGTTGTTTTGCAGGTTCGTCATCAATAAATGCTCCGGCTAAAACTTCTGTTTCTAATTTCTCTCGGGCATTCATCAGGTTGTAATCACTAAGATCCGGTATGTTTAAAGTTCCTGTCATTGTGTAGGTGGCATGAACTTTTCCGGGAGTTGGTGGAATCGTGGTAATAACAACGACCCCGTTGGCGGCGCGGGAACCGTACATTGCCGTGGCTGCCGCATCTTTCAGAATCGTCATTGATTCGATCCGGTTGGGATCCATGTCATACACTTTTTGTATGCTTACTTGAAATCCATCCATGATAAACAAAGGTAAATTCGGGTTGTCTTTCAAGTTGGATTTAGATAATTTATCCGTATCCAATTCTTTAACCCCGATACCTGAACGTCCTCGGATATACATTTCGGGAAGGGCATTCGGGTCTGAACCCCATTGATTGTTTTCTACCATGCGAAATGCCGGATCAAATACTTGTAATGCTTTTATCACGTTGGTTTTAGAAACCTTCAAAAGTTCATCTCTTTTTACACTAACGGAACTACCTGTGAAACTTTCTTTACTGATGTTGACATAACCAGTAACAACGACTTCTTCCATTTGGGTTATATCTTCTTTAAGTTTTATTACAAGTTCTTTGTCATCTTTACTGGCATCATTGCTTACTGCCACTTGTTGGGTTTCATAACCAACGAAAGAAACAAGTAGAATGATACTGTCCATTTTAGGTAATTCTAGTTTAAATTTTCCATCATGGTCAGTGACAACACCTAATGTCGTGTTTTTTATCATGATAGTTGCGCCCGGTAACGAGAATCCTTTGTCATCAACAACTTTCCCCTTGATAACTCTTGATTTTTCGTTTTCTTTTGTTTTAGCTTCAGTCGGTTTAATGATGATAACATCACTTTCGATTTCGTAAGACAAATTCGTATTGGCTAGGGCTACTTTTAAAAATTCCTCGATGGATACATCTTGAAGGTTAATACTGCGCTTGCCGTATTTATTCACCTCTTCAACTCGGTAAAGGAATCTGTAATTTGTTTCTGTTCTGACGATTTTGATCATTTCGTCAATGGTCGCATTATCCATCTTAACACTTACTTTAGCAACTTGGGCAGAAGCATTTACCTCGAAGTTGATGGTTGTAATAACCACCATAAAAAGGGCTGTTCGTAAGATTTGGAGAATTTTTTCCCACCTTTGATGAAAATCAAAGGTGTACTTTCGTTTTTTTTCCATAACTTTGAATACTTAATAGTTTAAATAATCGATTTCTAAATTACCTGTTTATAAATTGATTACGAATGGGGGATAGGGCGATATCCCCTTTTATTTAGTCTGTATTTCTTCTACCATAATATTATTTCCGTTGATGATAAAGCGGATGGATGTTGCTTTTTCAATCATACCTAATGCTTTCCTGAAGTCTCCGTAACGTTCCAAATCCCCCGTGAAATGGTACGTTTTTACCGCTTGGTTTGCGTAGAAGACGTTAATATTATACCAACGGGATAGAGTTGTCATGATTTCTTCCAGAGGTTTATTTTCAAATACAAATAATCCTTTTTTCCAAGACGTGTATAATCGTAAATCCACTTTGCGCGTTGTGATACTCTTAGCTGTTTTTGAGTAAACAGCTTGTAACGAGGGGGTTAATATCGTTTCTTTTGTCCCGTCTGATACATTTACCGAGCCTTCACAGAGTGTTGTTTCAATCGTGTTTTCGTCCGGATAAGCTTGTACGTTGAATTGTGTCCCTAAAACTTTAACTTCAATTCCTTCAGAGAGTTTAACCGTAAAAGGTCTTTGGGGGTCTTTTGTAACAGCAAAATAAGCTTCTCCAGAAAGTGATACTTCTCGTTTAGTAGAATCAAATTGTAATGGAAAAGAGAGTTCTGAATCGGAGTTTATCCATACATGGGTACCATCCGGTAAAATGAGTTCATATTCTCCACCCTTGGGCACTTGAATAATATTATTTTTCTGTTGGGAAGTGGAAGTGGAAAATTCCATGTACTCAACAACATTTCCTTTATTGATAGCAATTAAACCATTACCTAATTCAAGTGTTTGAGAACTATCCTGTTGGAATAAACTAAACTGTTTTCCTTCCGGTGTAATTAATATGGCCTTTGAACTTCCAGTCTTGACTTCTGCTACTGGTAGGGGAGGAGTTTCTACTGGTTGTGATTCAGGAATAAGAATATACGTGAATGTAATGATGATGGCAACTGCGGCTGCACTTGACCACCATGTCAAATGGCGAGATTTACGTTTTTTTCCTAATACATGCTTCTCGACTTTTTTCCAAGATGAATTCGTGTTGAGTTGATTCACAAATTTATCTCTTTGACGTTTAGTCTCAGGATCTTGAATTCGATTGTCAAGCTCAATTGCCGAAAGAGAATTTTTTTCTCTTTCGTGCAATTCTGCTTCTTCTTCCGGTGAAAGCTCCCCAGTCATTTTTTGGGCTAGAAGCTGTGCAATTCGATATTCTTTATTAAATTCTGACATTACATTTTGAAATTGAAAACTATTTATCTATTTGTAGAACACATGTTCATTGCAAAAGGATGAATACAAAATCATTTTTTTTCAAGGAAAATACGTTTATTTTTTTCGACGTTTCCACCATAGTGCGAAATAGAGGAAGATTAGAAATCCGGGTAAAATACCCATGAAGAAGATGTTGATCCATATTCCCCAATTTTCATTGATGTAAACTCGATTATCTGATGAGCCTTTACGGCTGGTGTCAACCGGGAATTCCCCAAATGAAAGAAGGTAAAAGGACTCGGTTATTACACTGAAATTGGAGGCAGAAATACCATTTCGTTGGCGAGTGAGTTCTCCGTTGGCGATACAATCCGCATCTCCAAGGACAATAATACGTTGTTCTTTATTATTCACTTGCCGGTTTAGATACATCATGGTTGTATTTGCTTTTTCAATTTCTCCAATAGAAGGATTGATTTGAGCTGTGTCTTCAATAAAGTTTGTGGTTTCTAATTCATTCCATGAACCGGTAGAATCTGTTGTTAACATGGGTATAACGTTGAAACCTTTATCCTCTGTTTGTATTATGCCGACTGCAGAGGGCATAGTAACTTTGCTTTCCCAGGCAACGATTTGTTGAAATCTTTTGGCGATGTCAAGGGAAGTTGTGGTCGGGGTAGCTAAAATCAGATCAGCTGAGAAATCTTTACTTTCTTGGACGAGGATGCCGGGCATAAAAGATAAGCCTAAGGATTTTAGTAATGGGTTCATGTTTTCTTGACGGCGTGGTTCCCCAGCAATTAGAAGATTACGTCCATCTGCGATATAGTCTTCAATGATCTTTTGTTCTTTAGGTGATAATGCTGTACGCAAATCTGAGATGACAAGAATATCTATATTATCAGGGATACAATCTACACTATCAAGAGAAAGGGACACGCTTTCAAAACCTTGATTAACCAAAGAATTCCGGAATTCCTTGTATTGAGAGAAGGCATAATAATCACGATCTCCTACACCGTTGATGCTTCGTTCTCCATGTCCAGAAAGGAATGCAACGAGAGGTGGTTTTACGATCATGCGTTTTAGTGCGGCACTGATTTCAGTTTCAGTCGGATGACGGTAATTATCATCATATAAACGTAAATAGGATTTTTGGCCGTTACCTCTTTCGATTATGCGAACATACTTGTTGTATTCTCCGGAAAGGTCTTCTTTTGCTCTGATTTGTTCTGGTGTAAGAACTCTTTTTACATCCCAGTCCAATGCATCGCATATCTTTTTTAATCGTTGCTCATCGGTAAGACCGGGGTAACGTTGTTCTAGGGTAGGGTTATTCGTTTTGTCATAATAGTACACGTATTTCATCTTGATTTCCGGTTTGAAACGGATATATTTTTCAAAACGATTCAGATCTTCATTGTAATAACGCGGAAGAGCCCGGAAATAGTTTTCATCAAACATATTCACGTAAGTAGTAATCGTCAACGGGCCATCCAGTTTCTTCATGATGTCAAGACTGTTTTGAGTCAATGTGTTTTCTTTCATTTCTGTGGCATCATAATAACAACGAAGTGCGGGACGGGCACTGATATAGCCGATTAGAAGTGTTACAACGATAACACCCCCGTAACGGAAAAGGTTTTGTGAGGTGGAACGTTTTGTACGTTCTGCCTGTAGGCGCAAGATCGAAAGGGTGACGAAGAGGGTGATGACCAATATGAAGTACAAAAAGTCTTCACTGCAAATTAATCCTTTAAAGAATGTGTCTGCTCTTCCTGATATCGAAAGCCAGTATGTAATATCCCGAACAAACGGAATTTCTTGTCCAACATTGCCAATGTAATTCAACACTGCAAGTACGGCGAGGGTCCCGACTGCGGCAACGACTTGATAGGCGGTTAACGAGGACATGAACAGTCCGATTGCTGCATAGGCACAGATCATGAGAAATACTCCTAATAATGCTGTTAGAGCAAAAGGAGTTCCAACACTTTTGATCGTGAAAGCCGTGAATATATAGTAGATAAATAGAATGCCTACTAGTATTGCAGCATAAATAATCATGGAAAGATATTTCCCGAAAATAATTTGCCTATTTGTTACGGGGGAAGAATAAAGTAATTTGATAGAACCTCGATTGTATTCTTGACTCATGAGTCCCATTGTTAACAGGGGAATATACAGGAATAAATGTTCTTGCATACTGGAAATAGCTCCCGGCCAACCTAAAAGTAGGCGACCTGTGAGGGAACTGGGATTGAATCCGAGGGCTACCGAGCGCAGAATTCCATCCCATGCATTCGCATAAGCCATACCGGATTGAAAAGTGAAGATAATAAGAATCAACCAAGCTATTGGAGAATAAAATAGCGTGCTCAATTCATTTTTGGTTATCTTTAATATTGTTTTCATAGAATTTGCATTTACTGTTGTACTTTTTTTCCTGATAGTTGAGCAAAGATTGCATCTAGTGACTGACGTTCGAGTTGAATTTCTGAGAGTTGCCAATTATTCGAGACGCTGAGTTGCACAATGTGTTCACTGATATCCTTAGAGGCATCGAATTGTAAACGGTAATTACGGGCATTTACCTTTTCAACACGAGCAACTCCCTCTATAGTCTCTAGAGCAGATACAGGAGGGGTGGCATCAAATGTGACGATAAGGGTGGAAGGAGCCACGTAATTGTTGAATTCATCCATCGAACCGGAGAACACGAGCTTACCTTGTTCTATCATTTTGATATTATTACATGTTGCTTGTACTTCAGATAAAATATGTGTGGAAAGTAATACGGCACGATCTGTGGCAATCTCTTTAATCAAATGACGAATTTCTACAATCTGATTGGGATCAAGTCCGTTTGTCGGTTCATCAAGAACGACAAAACGGGGATTATGCACTATTGCTTGAGCTATCCCTACGCGTTGCTGATATCCGCCCGAGAGATTATTAATGATGCGTTCACGGAAATGTGTGATATCGCATCGTTTCATCGCTTGTTCTACGGCATGAGGTATTTGTTTTTCTTCCATTAGGCGCAGATGAGCGGCATAGGTTAAATATTCTTCTACCGTGATATCCGGGTAGAGGGGGGGCTTTTGGGGGAGGAATCCAATGTGTCGTTTGGCTTCAACAGGATTTGTTCGGAGATTATAACCATTTAGATATACCTCCCCCTCGGTCTGATTAAGCACGCCGCATATAATATTCATGGTGGTGGACTTTCCGGCTCCATTGGAACCAAGTAAACCTAACACCCCTTTCTCCTTGATCTCAAAACTAATGTCTTGTATGGCCCATTGTATGTGATATCGGTGAGATAAATGTTCTACCCTAACAATTGAATCTTCCATATATTTGTTTTATTTTAATCATGAATTTAAAAGCGTAAATCTGAAGTATTATTATCTTCCCTTGCGTTTGTACCATATCGTGAAACCAGTCAATGCTAATAGGAATGGGATGATCCCTAGAGCAAACAGGTTCATCCATGGCTCTATTTTTCTGGTCACACGTAAACCATTATCAATGGCTTGAGGACGGGATGTATCGATGGGGAATTCTCCGTATGACAGCCATTTAAAGGTTTCAGAAATGAAGTTGAAATTTATGGCGAACATACCGTTACGGCCATTAGCTAGCTCTGCATTACTGATACAATCGGCATCTCCGGTGATCACGATACGTTGTTCTTTGCCTCCATTAGCTCGGGTTAAAGAAAGTACGACTGGATAAGATTGTTCTTTTTCTCCAATTGCCTCGTTGAGGGATAATTTCCCGTCAAGGAAATCTGTAGTTTCAAGTTCATTCCAACTACCTCTTGGACGGGTTACAGCTATTGGTTTTATACTATATCCTTTGTTAGTCTCGTATTGGAGAGGGGAGGCGTCTGGCATTACAATCGTACCACCCCAACCTTTTAATTGGGCATAACTGAGACTTTGTGCGGCAGCTTGATCTGTCAATTGGGCCGTGATGATTGACGGAAGATAATCCGGATTTTGTTGTACAAGTGTACCTGGCATTAACTTTACCCCGAATTCTCCTAATATGGGATTCATTGCTTCTTGTCTGTTTGGTTCGCCTAGGATAAACAGATTTCCACCCCTTTCAATGTAATGTTTCAGTTTTTCCATTTCTTCAGGAGATAGTGGTGTTCTCATATCTGCAATGACAAGAATGTTTACATCTTCAGGGATTTCGTGTTCTTTAATTGAAAGTTCAAATGCATCAAATCCTTGATTAATCAATGATTGACGGAAATATATACTCTTGGCAAAAGTGTAGTAATAACGATCTCCTGAACTGTTAACACTTCGTTCCCCGTGTCCGGTTAAAAATGCGATTCTAGGTGCAGGGACAAGGAAACGTTTTAATGCTGTCGTGATTTCTGTTTCCGAGGGATGTTTCATCATGTCATTATAGAGGCGTAAGATGGTCTTTTGTCCGTTTTCTCTTTCCAGTACACGCACAAAACGATATCCCTCTGCTCGTAAATCAACGAGTTGGTCTATTTCTTCAGGAGAAAGGAACATATCAAAATCCAAATCCATGATTTTACAAATTTTTTCAGCTCGTTCCTTTTCTTGTAATTCTTCAAAACGTCCTGGAAATGATGGTTGTACAGAAGGTGCATAGTAGTAAACATACTTCATTTTAATTTCTGGCTTGAACCGGACATATTGTTCGAACCGGGCAAAATCATTTTTTAGTTGGTCAGGGAGAGCGCTGCCATAATTTTCATCCAAAATGTTCACGTATGTGGTAATGGTTAATCCACCTTCGAGTTTTTCTACAACTTCCTGGCTACCTGGAGTTAAAGTGTTTTTTTTCAATGCTGTGGCATCATAGTAAAACTTGCTTATTGGAAGCGATGTAAGGTATCCGATAAATAAAGCACCTCCTATAACTGCAAAATAACGTGCGAATGTAACCACCTTGCTTTTTCTTTTGCGGGCGGATTGTAATCGCATGATAGATAATATAATAAACAGGGAAATAACGATGATGAAATATAAAATATCTTCGCTACATATCATGCCGGATAGGAATGGATAAGTTCTTCCTGAGATTGATAACCAATAAGTAATATCCCGTACGAAAGAAATGCTTTGTCCGACATCACCGATGAAATTGAGAACGGCAAGAATTGCGAGTGTTCCCATGGCGGCAACTACTTGATAGGACGTGATGCTTGACATGAAAAGTCCGATCGCTGCATAGGCGCAAGTTAGCAGATAGAGTCCCAGTACTCCTGTGAGTACGTAGGGTAAATCCATGTTTTCTATGGTAAAGTAACCAAAAAAGACATAGATAAGAAGTATCATCATTAATATGAACCCATAAATCAGCATGGATAGATATTTCCCTAGAATAATTTGGGTGGTGGTGATGGGAGAAGAATAAAGGAATTTAATGGAACCGCTACTTAATTCTCGACTCATGAGCCCCATCGTGATCAAGGGGATATATAAATACAAATTATTCACCATGGAGACTAGTAATCCGGTATAACCGGCAAATGTTTGCATGGTTACTTCCCCTAAACCATACTCTAATGCCAGACGTTTTAGTTGTCCTCCAAAGTTTTCGCTGAAATTTAATCCAGCTTGGAAAGCAAAGATAACAAGGATTAACCAAGATACGGGCGAACAGAATAATATGCGAAGTTCTGTCTTCGCTAATCTGAATATTGTTTTCATGTTAAACACTATCTTTTATTTGTGAATATTTTTTCCAGATAATTGGGCAAAGGCTGCATCAAGAGAATCTCTTTCAAGGATGAGCTCCTGAAGACGCCAGTTATTCGTGACACTAAGTTCTATTATCTTTTTCGTGATATCAGGAGCTGTAGAGAACTGCATACGGAAACGAGTGTCGGTAATATGTTCCACATGGGTAATTCCGGGAATTTGTTGCAATTGTTCTATAGAAGGAGGGGTCCCCATGATAACAATGAAGGTATTGGGTTCCATGTAATGATTGAAATCTTCCATACTACCAGAAAAAACGACTTCCCCATGTTCTATCATTTTGATGTCATCGCATGTCGCTTGTACTTCCGGTAAGATATGAGTGGAAAGCATTACAGAATGATCTTCAGCTATTTCTTTGATTAAATGGCGTACTTCTACGATTTGATTCGGATCTAAACCATTGGTTGGTTCGTCTAGAACAACAAACTTGGGATTATGAACAATAGCTTGTGCAATTCCGACACGTTGTTGGTAACCTCCCGATAGGTTTCGGATTAAGCGTTTACTAAAATGGGAAATTCCGCATCGTGATTTTGCTTTTTCAACCGCAGTTTTTACTTGTGCCTTTTCAACATGTCTCATTAGGGCACAATGGGTAAGATATTCATCAACCGTGAGATCAGGGTATAATGGCGGTTTTTGAGGAAGGAATCCAATGTATTTTTTGGCTTCTACCGGATGTTCTCTGAGGTTGATACCGTTTATATATACTTCTCCTTCGGTTTGATTTAAAACACCACAAATGATGTTCATCGTGGTAGATTTGCCGGCACCATTAGAACCTAATAAACCGAGAGTTCCTTTACGTTTAATCTCAAAGTTGATATCCTTTATCGCCCATTGTACACTATAACGATGCGAAAGATGTTCGACTTTTACTACTGATTCTTCCATAAATTTTTATCGTGTTATTGAATTTGTATTCTATGTGCAGAACACGATACTATCTGAAAAGGATGAATCTAGATGTAGATTTTCACATTATTTTGACATTGCTTTTAGAATTATTTTTCTGCAAGAAATAATATGAGGAGATAAAAATAATCTTTAAGTGAATGTTTTAATGTGTATAATGCGTTGTATTTTAATGTTTTGACTGAATTTACTGAAATGTTTAATGTTTCTGCAATCTCTTTGTTTTGTTTACCCTCTAAATGCATTTTTATAATTTTTTTACTTTGGGGTGGTAATGCGTTTACTGCATCATCAATAATACGATAGGTTTCTTCCTCGATCAGATGGTTTTTAAAAATAACTTCTTTATTTTGTACTTCTGGGGATGTGTAATCAATGGTGTTTTTTTTATTTCTGATATGGTTGAAACATAGGTTTTTGACAGAAACGTAAAGGAACGTTTTCAAGCATGGAATATCATTGTAAGTTGTCCGTTTTTCCCACAACTTGATAAATGCCTCTTGAACAATATCCTCTGCAGCCTCTTCGTTCCCAATAAAACGCATGGCTACGAAGCACATCGAAGGATAAAATTCTCTGAATAGAGCTTCAAAGGCTTTGATGTCTCCATTTTTAATTGCTTCATATGTGATCTGACCATCCATAGTTTCATTAAACCTTCGTTTTATGATAGCCATGAATAATTCTTGATTTTTTGAGCCTCAAAATAAAACTATCTCATACTCAATTGATAAAAATAAAGAAGACTTGTTGTTGTTAGGCAATTATTTTTACTATTTTTGAACTCATAAAACGAACGTTTAATGATAACTTTTTAATAATCAATGATTAATATCTAGTTCTCTGATGTTGAATATTTTATATCGTACAAAAAAATGTTACTAGAAATGGGACGCTTAAATCGACCGTAATTCCGTGAACGATTGATATGATTACAAATTCTTTCCCGCAAAATTTTGTGATAATTGGAAGTGTGGTGTCTGCGGTGGTCGCTCCTCCCACGGAAATAGGGGCTAGTTTACCAAAATAGCGAACGAGCAAAGGGACGGCTAATAGAGCAATTAATTCACGGAGAATATTAGACACCAAGGCAATTGTACCCAGTTCTGCTCCTTTATATTGAGTGATAAAAATAGTAGAGAGGGAATAATATCCAAATCCAGAGCCTACCGCAAGACAATCGGTAAGGCTTTTACCACTAATAACTAGGCTGATTAAAGCGGAGCCGGCTAGAGTTCCGATAATGGTTGCCAATGGTACTAGAACAATTTTAAAGTTCTGGTGTTTCAGTGCTTCTAAAGCTTTTTTATCACTCCCAATGCTGATTCCGACGAGGAACATAAGTGCATATAGTGCGTAGAGCGTGGGCTCCTCTGCTGTTAACAAGTTTGGAATGTCAACGAATCGTCCAAGTAATACTCCTACGACAAAGAAAGAGACAATAATTATACTACCTTTCATGTAAATGTATTTATTTGGTGGTCATGAAGAAAAAACGATAAACACCCCATGCGCATAATACACTTCCAGTGACTGCTGCGAGGGTAATAAGTAAGGCATCTAATCCAATAGAGTCGAGATTATTCATCACGTCTCCGTTAGCACCAACCGTGATGCCTAAAAGAAATAAGAGGAGAAATATAGCATAATTAATAAGTTTTTGTACAAACTTCAAATTTCTCTCTTTAAAGGCATATCCTAAAATAATGCCGCAAATCATCAAGCTAATAACTATAATCATGATCTTAGATTTCTTTCCGCGAAACTACGATTTATTTTACAAAACAGCTATATTTATAAATTCGTACTTAAAATGTAACATTAATAAAATGTGTTACGTTAATACTATTGTATTTAAATCTTTAAAATGTTGTTATGAAAAAAGTGATTTCGTCTATAATTGCCCCCAATCAGAAGTTTTTAAGTTTGGGATTGTTAATTCTGCGTGTACTTGTTGGGATAACCATGTTAACTCATGGTTTAGCCAAATTAACGTCGTTCTCTGAATTGTCTGCTACATTTCTAGATCCTATTGGTTTAGGACGTACATTGTCGTTGATTTTAATTATTGGAGCTGAAGTTGGGTGTTCTTTGTTCGTTATCGTGGGAGCTTTCACTCGGTTAGCTACAATCCCGTTGGTGTTTTCTATGCTGGTGGTTATATTTGTCGTTCATGCCAGTGATCCATTTCAGATGAAAGAATTACCTTTACTATATTTAGGTATCTATATCCTATTATTTTTCACAGGTGCGGGGAGAATATCTATTGACACGATAATTTCTAAAAAGATAAATGTAGATATTCGAAAATAAGAAGAAAAGCAGGAATCCTAAGGGATTACCTGCTCTGTTCCGTCTAGAATGGGAATCACGTTTTCGTCTTCTTCTAATATGGTTGCTGTTATTAGCCAGTATATTAATAGAATGATGGCGATAGCAATTCCGATAATAGTCCAGGGATTAGTTCTTTTCTTTTTCATGCTTGCTAATATTATTAAATGTTTTGTTAAGCATGAACGTAAATAAATATGTTTTGTTTGTATATTCGAGAATTTTCTTGGATGTATAGACTGGAAAATGGCGCATAGTAAAAAAGCTGTGTTTAGGCATAAAGGTTGCATAGGCGGAAGATGAAGAATTTGGTATCGTTGCCCCCGTGAAGCTTTGCGCGGAATGCTTTGATTTTGGAGTTGATGGATTCGGCGGACGCGTTGGTTGAACGGTTGTCAAAATAGTTGATTATTTCATCGGAGTGTTCGTAAAATGTTGCCGCGATCGTGTTGAATGACTTGAATCCTGATTCGGCGACACGGTTGTACCAACGTGCCAGATTGAGCCTGGCATTGTCTACCGTTGACTTCTTGTTGGAGAATATTGCCCTGAGATGTTGTGACAGCCAGTAGGCTTTTTTAAGGTCCGGGTATAGCGAGAACATCAGGTCGACGCGCTGCCGCTGGGAGTCCGTCCACTTTTCCGGGGATTTGAACAGGGCATAGCGTCCACGGGCAAGCAGCTCTTTGAGCGTGTCGCCGTTGGAAAGGCGCGCGGGTTCATACTTTTCACCTGTCAGTTTGGCCTGCTCTCGGGCCTCGGTATCGGCATTGATTGCATCCCAACGGTGAGCAATTCTCACTTCTTGTACGGCTTCAAGTACCTGCTTCTGCACGTGGAAGCGGTCAATGACACGTTTGGCCCCGGGAAAGGCATAGCGACAGACGCGGTTCATGCTGTCGGACAGATCAAGGGTGACTTCTGTCACCTTACGGCGCGCCCCGCTGTCAATCTGTCTCAGGGCTCTCAAAACTTCATCAGAATCGGTGCCGAGAACAATGGCAACCAATGAATGTTCCCTGCCACGCGCTTTCTTGTTGGTGACTATCGTGTAGAGCTCTCCGTTGCTGAGCGATGTCTCATCGATGCTCAGATGCTCACCCATGTTCTCGGGGAAGACTCGCCACCGTTCCGCGTGCTTCCCTTCGGGAGTATCTTTCCACTTCCAATATCCACTCAGATGCCGTTTGTATTGACGTTCAAACAAATCCCCGTCAATATCAAAGAACCATTCAAGAGAGCGGCCCGTGATCGGGTACCTGTCCAAGCATATCTTTTAAAAAAGCCGCGAACTCTTTCGAGATGCGGGTGCCTTCAGCCACTATATCCCAGCGCTTTGATACGCTTTTACCTGTCTCTTTGTCGACCCATCTGCGACGCTTCACATGGAACGTCATCTTGCGGCCACGAACCGGATAGTCCCTGACTGTACTCTCCTCGTAAAACCCATTAGGACGAAGCCGACCTTCAGCGTTGCCGTCAATTCCTGTATCGCGTTCCTCAAGAGTCACATCAAGCGTCTCTGGGGTCTTCTCTACCTTGACCACTTCAAAATACTCAACCATCTCTTCCGGCAGTAGACACTCTGCCAACTCTATGTACGGGTTCTTTTCCATTCCTGTTTTTCTTTTCTGCAAAGGTACAAACTTATATCCGTATACACAGCTTTTTTACTATGCGCCTGGAATTAGGGCCCTAAACACTCCATAAACAAAAATCAGTCACTTTGTAAGTGACTGATTCCCTGAGGTCGGTAGCAGATTTGAACTGCTGTACACGGTTTTGCAGATCGCACAATTATTATGCTAATGTATTGATATATATGTGTTTAATGGATTGTCGTCTTCCGTGGTCAAGGTTTTGGTTATGCTTGTTTGTTATTGTGTTGATCTTATTTCGTGATAAATTAGGAGGTAATTTGTCATGGAAAGTAATGTTTTTACAATTGGATTATATTGTCGCCGCACTAGGTTGAATACGAAAGGTGAGGCTACTTTGTATTTAACGTTAAACCAAGGAGATCAGAGAAAGATGCTCTCTTTAGGATTAAAGTTGAAAATAGACTACTGGGATGAGGAAAACAAGGGAATACTTCAAGAGTGTCCCAACAAGGGGTATTATGATCTTGTAATAGATGAGAAGAAAAAGGAAATCGACAAGAAGATAATGGCGGCCAATTTGGAAGGAAGGGTATTATCTCTTGATGAGTTTGGGGAGAAGAAACGCCAAAAGGTGGAGAAGGAGAAAAAAGAGTATGTAAAGCAACATTTTGACAGGTATATTGAAGAGCTGGAGGCGACAGATCATATCAAGAATGCGAGGTATTACAGGTGTTGTCTCAATTGTCTTATGGCATTTACAAAAGGAACAGATATTGAACTTAAAAGTATTGATACGGTATTTCTAAATGACTTTGCAGCATGGATGAAAGTAAAGAAGAGATTACGGATGAATACGATAGGAAATAGGTTGAGAGGTTTGAAAGCAGTCATTAATAGAGCCGTTGTTAGTAAAACTATTCCAGCAGACATGAATCCTTTTAACGAGTTTAAAGTATCAAAGTACAAGGAGGAAACATCTAAAAGGGCAATTCTTAAACAAGACATTGAAAGGATTATAAACTTGGATTTGAAAAGTATTTCAGACGAGAATACATTCCCTCTCTATGACTTTGCAAGAGATATATTTGTGTTTAGCTATCTAGGATGTGGGATTAATATTGTAGATATTGCATTTCTAAAGTATGCTAATGTTATAGATAACGAGAGGTTACAGTTTCGGAGAAGTAAGACAAAGAAAATGATCTCATTTCGTTTACAACCTATGGCGAAGGATATAATCAAGAAGTATAGCAAGAAAAAGCACAAGCAAACAGATTATGTCTTTCCAATATTCGATGATACCAAACAGAAAACGATGAAGGAGAAATACTATAAGTTAGATTACCAAACAAGGTATGTAAACAAGTATTTGAAGAAGATAGGGGAATATCTGGATATATCATTGAAACTGACCTCGTATGTTGCAAGGCATTCATTCGCCACGGTGTTAAAACGATCGGGGGTAAACACCTCTATTATATCAGAAGCTATGGGGCATAGCTCGGAGAAAGTAACTCAAATCTATCTGGACAGTTTCGAGAATACACAAATAGATGAAGCAATGACTAACCTGTTATAAACTGGAGTTAATATACCTGTAAAGGTTCTACTTTGAAACTTTATACCACTTCCTCGATTCGGGGAGGTGGTATTTTTTTTACCTTTATCCTCGTGAACTTGTTAAAATGGACTGGCTATGATAACCGCAACTGATACACTCTTCCCTGTTTCAACTCTTTTAGAATTAGAACCGTGGCTAACAACCTATTTCGCCTACAACAGAAACATGATCGAAACTGACATAGACAAAAGCTTCGGAAGTATCTACAAGACGCTGGGAGATTACAAGAAAACCACGGGTTGGCAAGATAACGAGAAAGACAAGCTTGCATGGGAGTTAAACAATTTACCAAGTATATACTTTAAAGAGAGTGACACTACTTTACTTGAAAAACTTGTTTCCGTGTTCAAACCTTTCGCCCCCTTCACTAATCAAGGAGAGATATTCCACACTCTCTGGATGCTTGCCATACTATACCGCAAGCACGAGAAACTGAACGTGACCAAAGATTTTTCCAGCATGACCATTGACGAGCTGGAATCTTGGGACGAGGCAAACAATTACTTCAAGCATATCAGACCAGAAATGCTAAAGTTACTAACCTTGTTAAAGGGACGAATCAGCCAGAAGAAGAAGGTGCCAGTAAGCCTTGCCCTTGATAGCCCACGAGTGGATGATCTGCCGAAGGAATCAGAAGCCTTGTTGCCAAAACCTATAAGAATAGAATGTGGAATGGAACGGGTAGAGATAGACAACACCGCTTTCTGGTTTACCAGTTTACTAGAAGATTACTTGCATACTTATCTAGGGATAGAAAGCAAGAGGGAAGCGGAAGAAGAATTAAGCTCTATATACGCCAACCCCAAGGGACGTAAATCTCCCGTCTTGCATGATTTAATCATGATGGGTACTTATCGCCTGTTAATTGATCATGCAGGATTCAAATCTAAAAGCAAGGCAAGAGAACTGACCATCGAATTTCTTTTCATGCTAGGATTAAAGGAAGAAAACGATGACGTGAATAACCTTGGGAGTAAAATAGCCTATCTCGAAAAACAAGGTTATCAACCTAAATGGGAGATCAAACCATTCAGCGAGTACAAGACTTCACCCAATAACCTCACAGGTCACCTATGGTAGATCATCCTGTTACGAGCTATATTCCCTGTTACAATCCAACGTGACAGGGATTTTTTTGTCATTAAACGTCATGTTGTATTATTAAACAGCAATCTAAAGAATACACTCCCAAACGGGCTTCATTCTTTATGGATTACCCTTTCTAATAATCTCACTTTTGCCATTGCAAACAGGTGATAAAAGAGAGCAAGTCTAAAGAATAGACCTCTAAATGATCTCCATTCTTTATGGTTTAACCTCTCGATTTGAAGTTAGTTTGCAACACGAAACGAGAGTTCTGACAGGTTATGATCTTCTAAAGAATAGGACTTCAAACAGCTATTATTCTTTATGGATTTGCCCTCTTTGGAGCGGTAGTTTTGTGTCACGATCAACGATGAATGGTGCGCACCTCGTCAGTGATTGGGAATAGAATTTTAATAACTAAAAATTTAAAATTATGGCAACAAAGTTAGTATCAAGCGCAGTTTTGGCACAAGGTGCAAACAAGAGTAACGATGAAAAAGTGAAAGCGTCTTTCGAGCAATTGAAAGCGTTAGCCGTGGCGGCTAGTTTTCTAACCCTTCGCTTCTATAATACTAAAAGTGGAATAAGAATGGCGATCGTTAATGTACCTACCACTGGGGCGAGAGCCTACAAGGAGATCAAACTCCCGTTAAATCAAGAGCTCTTTGACGCTCTTCTTTCAATCTGTTGCGGGCAAGAGCCAAGCGAGATTGGTAGTTATGATGTTACTGGTTGGAAAGCGGGGGAGGAAGAGGACTTTGGCTTCGAGGTTTTTAAACTAATGTACGAGAACGGTTTTAGAATCTGTTTCGGCAATGACGTGGTAAAGGAAGATGTGGTTCACGTTCCTGCAAGAATCACAATGAGCGGTAAGTTCGTGATTGAATTTTACTTGACCTTGAACGAGGAAGTGGAGGACTACCTAAAAACAAATAACCTTAGGTAGTGATCACGAGAGGGGGATATTCCCCCCTTCCATTTAAACAGAATTATAAACTTTAAAATCAAGAGTATATGGCAACTTTAATAAACACGATCAAATGTGACTTGGCAAAACAAGCACGGAATCAAGGACAACAAGATAATGTTATCACGCTATTACAACAATTTAATCAAGAAAGCTTGAACAAGCTCGACGCGATAAACTTTGACACTTGCAAGCCTTCCGTAATGCCAACCGTGATAAACGGGAAACGAGCTTTCAAGATCACGGTAGAGCGGGAAAACTGTAAATATCACTTTAACGTTTACGTGGACCAGAAAATTCTGGAATACGTTTACCAGTTAATTGATGCCCGTTTCCCTGACAAGATCGAGCTAACGGGAGAAGAGGATTACGAGGCTGACGAGGGGGAAGATTTCGGTTTTACCTTGTTTAAAATGGAAGTGGAGAACAAGCAAAGAATTATCTTTAAAACGGACTTCATGACCTTCAGGGGGGAACGTTGCATGAAAGCCTCGATCTGGCACCAAAGAGGGAGTGTCGAGTATTGTATCAAGCGTACACCTGAACTAGAACGATTCTTGATTGATAATAACCTCGTGTTAAGGCAAACATTTAAACAAAAATAGACAAGGGAGAGGGTTACTCCCTCTTCTTTTTGTTACGGTAAGCCCCCCGAAACCATGAAAGTAGAATTACATTTACCAAACTTACAATTTAAAGATAATGCTGAGAATCACGAGGTTGTCAAATCCTTGATGTTACACGGTCACGATCTGGATATAGAGTTTAGCGTGGATTACCGTGGTTTGCCCCTCGCTATCATCACCACTTCTGGCGTGAAACGATTCTCTTACTGGCTTAACCGTGATAGCCTGGAATGGTTACTGGGTTACTTGTTACTTGGAGAGATCGAGGACTTCGGGATCAAGCCGAACAAGGTAGATGTTCGAGAGTCTTTGGAGTTGCCTGTTTTTAAACGACTGGTAGAGGGTAAAACCAAGATACAATACGTTCCCCTGTTAAGAGAAACGACTGGACACGTGAAAGCCCTTGCCTCGTGCGAGAGGGGAACGATATACTTCAAGTTAAAGAGAACGCCAGAGTTACTAGCGTACTTGAAAGCCAATAATGAACCCGTTCGCTTGCTAGTGGGATGAAAGTCTACATAAACGAGAATCAATACCTGTCAGACGTGTTACCCGTGATCCCAAGTAACACCGTGTTACGCAAGAAAATCACTGGATGCGGTGCCACACGTGGGGAGATCAAGGCGAACCGTCACTCCATAATCATAGAGCCTAACGTGCCCGTCATAAAAGGTAAATGTTCAAAACACGGGGAAGACAACTTGTTCGGGGTGCACGAGGGTGTTTACACCACCCATGTTGTAGCTTACCTGCGCCAAAGCATGAAGGCAAACAAGCTATTCAAGATACTCGCCACCCCAGAGAGTTTCCAGAAAGTGAAAGAAGCTTTCGAGATTCTAGGAGTGAACATGCACGAGGAATGCTTTCTCTTGTTCGATGAATGTCACAAGATCGTGAAGGACGTGGATTACAGGGAGGATATAACCTTACCGTTTGATGACTTTTTCCAGTTTAAAAACAAGGCTCTCGTTTCCGCCACGCTAGTAGAGTTTAGCGATCCAAGGTTTAAAAGCTTCGAGGTGGTGGAGATCGAGCCCACTTATGACGTGAGGAAGACCTTGCACTTTTGCCCCACGAACAACGTGCTGGAGGCGACCAAGAAAGTGATCGAGCATATTGGTAGCGGGAAGATATGCTTCTTCATAAACTCGACAGACGTCATAGATTCCATGATGAACGCCTTGGGGATAAAGGAGGAATCCACCGTGTTCTGTGCCCCCAAAAGCGTGGAACGATTGAACGAGAGGGGATTCATGAACGCCCGTGATAACTGGAGCGAGGATAACATGAAACGCTACAACTTCTTCACGAGCAGGTTCTTCTGCGCCCTTGATATAGAAATGGAAGAACGACCTCACGTGATCATGGTAACAGATTTATCGCACGCCACCCACTCCATGCTTGACCCCAGAACGGACGTGTGGCAAATAGCGGGTAGGTTTAGAAACGGGATCTCTGGTATCTATCATGTTGCCAGTTTTAACTCGAATTACACGGTACAGTCTGTTGCCGATTTAAAAGAACAAGTCACCATAATGGAGAACGTGTATTACTATTTACTCAACCAGTACAACCACGCCTCTAGCAGGAACGCCAGAATCGTTTACATGGACACGTTGAAATCTCACCCTTACAAGAAGTTTCTCGACAAGGAGGATCGGAAGAACTGGAGCGTGATAGATAATTACGTGGACGAGGGTCTGGTAACCTCCATGTACAATAGCGAGAAGGAGTTGCGAGGTGGTTACGAGCGGGTTGGTCTGTACAAGGTTGTCCCCGTCAAGGGTGGCTATTACAAGGCTAGCGAGAAACTGGATAAACTTACCGTGCCCAGTAAATTCAAATCCATAAAAGAAAAGAAGAAGGCTATCGTGGAACAACTGGAAGCGATCAAGGACATGGACACGGAATTAAAACGCCAGTGGAGGGATAGCTTGCACGCTACCGATCCCTGCATCGTGGAGGCACACGAGTTACTTGGCAAGGAGGTTATAGAAAAACTCGCTTATTCCAACCAGAAAATCAAGGAAGCCATGATCGTGGAGAGGTACAAGCGAAAGACCACGAGCACCGCCTTTATAGAGTTGATGAAAAACACTTTTCACGTTGGAGCCAAGTACGAGGTCGAGCGTGTAAAAACTACTATCCTGTCCATTCACGAGAAACTGGATATCGCCCCTTTAAGAAAGGTAACCGCCCACACGATTAACGAGCTATTTGAAACGAGGGAAACATGGGTGGGTAAAGCTAGCAAGCGAAAAAGAGCCTTGTATATAGTTAAGGCAAAAGTGTAGGGTGCACCTTTTCGAGCTAAAAATAGTTTTATAGACCCTAGATAAAAAATGTGCATTATTATTTCACTTTACAAGACTATAAAGAATGTTCGAATCCTTTCATGATACATTATTATTTTAATATCTTTGAACACACAAGTATATAGTGATATTTAAAACAGATTGTATGTGGTTCAAACAAGTTACATGTGATAATTGCTTCACCCCACTTGAAAATACAGGGCGGCATAATTGTTATATATTACTTCGAATTAGGGGACACAAAGTAATAACTTCTGATACATCATTTAGAAGTTATCTGCCTTACCAACAGTTATATCCTTTCCCATTTGCAACATTTAATCAAACAAAACCATATGGTAATATATACATGTACTCTGTTGCACAAGAGGATCTAACACTTAATGTCAAAACATGGTTCTGCGACAACGAATGTGCTTACGAACATGCCAAGCAAAAGAATTATTTAATGCTATATTATGACGAAACATTAAATTCTGTGCGTGCGATAACTCCACATTTAGCTCAAATAAACGCAGAATTAAATAACACCCCTCTTAGAGGGCTAACATTTCCTTGGAATAGAGAATGGATTATTTCTCATGACAAATATAAAAACTTGGAGATGTATAATAAACATGTTTCGTTTCCTACATTGCCCATTAATTTCTTAAACCTAGATTTATGTTCTCTAAATGACGCTAGTGCTTACCTAGATATGCTTAAAGACGATAGTTTTAGAAAATCATTTTGGGGAACAACTGAGGTGCCAATAAGAACAGAAACACAGATAAAGGAACATATTGCTTCAATGAACGTGGCGTATGGACGTCGTTTAGGATTAGAATGGGTTATCAAGTATAATCTTCATGCCATTGGATTTATTCGAATGTATTGTACCAATCCTTCCGATCCATATAATTGGTATGTCGAATTTGGGATAAAAAAGGAATATCAAAATAGAGGATACATGAAGAACATATTGAGTTGTGTGCTCAATTGGGCAAAAACGAATGGATTGGATAAAATATATGCGATTTGTGAAACATCTAATATCGGGTGTCAAAATCTTTTGAAGAGCATCCCTTATCCAACATATTCAACTATAATAAAAGCACATGATAATTATGCGGGAGAGCGAGATATGTTCAGATATGAAATATGGTTGTAATAGATACAGAATAATAATATCCAATGTTTTATTAGTTCATTTGAAATATTTATGTGGTGGTAAATTCATCATGCTATTCACCAGATATTTTGATTATTGTTATTTTTCTCTTGAAACAACAAAGTATAAATCTGTAATACTACGGATTGTCATAAACAAAATATGAAATGTAATTGTAATATATATACAATTTAATGTCATAGAAAACTCACCTATGCATATAGGTGAGAATAATTTCCCAATATAAAAACTAATACATAATATAGATTCTATGATGATAAGATATGAGTAATTGATTACTAACAACCGATATAATGATATTGGCTGTCCTCTAACTTTTTTACGAGAGTCAAGTTGTTTTATTTTCTCTAAGTGGCTATTATTTGTTAAAAATAGGGTTAAAGTTGCCAAAGTAAAACCTAATAATGTCACAATAAAAGTTATTGATTCTGCAACAAATAAATATAAGTTAATTTCCTGATATACATACAAATATCCACTCGTGCATCCAAGAAGTATAGGTATTCCCCATTCGTATATAAATATTTTTCTATTTAATGTACTAAAATAGTCCAATATTATAAATAAATATTCAACATACATTATTAAAAATCTTGTGCTAATTTTGTTAGTTGAGAAAACATATAAGAAGTATTAATTTCACCTGTATCTTCATTTTGCTGAGCCTCAATATATTCTTTCTTCAAAATAAATGATGTATCTATAACACTCTCACTTTTGTTGGGTAAAACTCCTTTTGCCCGAATTTTTTTTATTTTACTATTTCCTCCACATTTAGCTAAAAAATCATATACAGCATGCTTGATAGATTCTCCTCTTTTAGATTTTACTTCTATAATTATATCTTCTTGAATATTATCTGTCATATTAGAGAAGTTCAAAGTATCACTTCCTAATATTTGTTTTTCTATATATATACTGGCGCAAATGACCCGTTTCATATTATCTAGTACCTCCTTAAAATCATCTCGGGGTATCATATCAGATGTAAAATGTCCTTTTATCTTATCACGACTATGTCTGTTATTATAGTAAAAAGAAAAATGGTTGAAGTATTCAGTAATGATATTTAATGATAATGCATTTCTAAATGTTTCAGAAAAAACAATAGCATCTCCATTACTAAATTTTATAAGTAAATGGGTTTTTATCTGCTCACCTTCATCCAACATTTTAGGGTTTTCTCTTTCCTCAATAGTGTTTTTATTTATCAAAGGGGCTCGATAGCTGTGTTTAGCACTCTTAAAGAGCAACGTTATCACGTTTTCTTCCTCATTATATGTTACTTCATCTAAAAAACAAAAACGATCTTTATCAATATCTTGTTTTTTTATTTTTTTAGGCAAAGAACTGATATAGCGTGTTAAACGTATTAATTCATTTTCGATTGGAATTTCTCTATTTCCTTCTTTTAAAAAAAGATAGAAGAAACTAACTTTTCGTTTTATATCTTTCATCATATTATGCATTGAAATAACTATTCAACAAATATATTATTTATTTAATACGTTTCAAATACTTACCAATAAATATTCATATTGGCATAAATAGAATAGATCATATTTATAATCGTAATATATTTTTACGCTCAAATACTGAATGTATTTTATGTTTCACGATACAATACTGAATTCTTTTCCACCCAGGTATCATAAGCAGGCTCGAGTAACAGGTTAAAGAATTATATGTTTCCTAAGGCTCAATATTAAATTTTTACTCTAACTATACCTCAACTCCATTTTTAAGAAATACTAATACTTAATTTACCTACATGTATAGAGTTTATTACCTTTGTATCATCTTAATAATCAAAATATACCATTTGAAACAACTATATAAAGGATTTAAATTATCCTGTTACTCCTTGCAAGTCCATCCGTAAGGAGTAATTTTTGGTTTTCAAGTGGCACTAGATTAGATACGCCGTACTAACCAATCAAACTATTAATCATGTACACTTACGAGCAATTAAGACGATTAGCCGTGCAATCAGGCATCCCAGATAACAAGGTATCCATTGGTTTCTGGATAAGGTCTAAAGGGCTGAAAAAGATCAAGAAACAGGTAGATAAAGTTAGAAAGATATACTATATACCAGATAAAGATAGTAGAATCCAAGTATTGCCACCTCATAAAGATTAATCCATAAAGCTACATGATATAACTGTATTTCATGTAACCTGAGATTGTAACCAGAAATAGAGAGATTATCCACGCATAAAGATCAATATTTAAAAGTTGGGGATTTCACTGGGTGTCATGGTTGCGGGTTTGACAGGGTATATACTATTAACTAGTAATACTATTAACTAGTAATGGTGACACGGGCTTGCCAGTCCATGCCACTAACCCAGATACTCTCTTTTAAATACCACTAGATTATCTATATATGGATGTTTAAATGGTTTATTTATAATGACAAACGAGCAGAAAAAAAGTAGGAAATGTATCATAACAAGAGATATAGCGGGTAAACTAAACTTGGATGAAACGTACGTGTTCATGTGGCTACTTTACAAGTCAAATTGTAACACGGGCGAATCCCATGTATTGAGAAAAACACTTTGTGACGTTACAGGCTTAAAAAATGAAGACACTATTAGTAAATACACGAACAAGTTTAAAGAATTGGAATTACTAGACAAGTATTCCATTAAAGGGTATAACGAGGAGGCGGGTAGGATCAGCACAAGTATGACTTACACGATAAACATTCCCACGATGAACTGGGTACGGTTTGATGCCAGTTTATTAACGGAAGAGATTCCAAACAAGTTGAAGGCGTTCTTGGTATTACTTAAATGCTTGTGTCTTAACAATACTAATGTCACTTCTTACAGCAAGAACAAGATCGCTCAACTATTAAACATGGATAGAGGAACGGTAAGTAAATACATGGAAATGGCGATAAAAGAGGGTAAGGTTATAGAAATTGACAAGGTATTCTTTATAACAGATACCAATATAATCGTGGACTTACCTCATGTAAAGGATAGCTTCACGTTTTTAGACGGGATCGCAAGAGAAAAATACAAGATTATTCACGATTATTGTGTAGAGAGGAACGTTGTACCACCACCATACGATTACAAGCTAATGGCAATATTGTGCACGTACAGGTATAATCGCCCAGAACCAGATTTAGAAGCAGCAATTTCAAATGGAACAGAAGTAAACTACTACTCTCTAAAGTATAACCTATCCAAGTTATGCTCCAACCTACCAGAACAGGTACATAGTTTACAATACTTCCTAACTTCCTTGATAAATACAAAGAGATACAAAGAGATGGCTTCTAGTCCAAAAGAAGAAAAAGTAGAGAAAATTGAGTTATACATTTAAGTTAAGCAATGTAACAAGAATTGTCCAAAATATTTTTTTAACTTTACATATCAATTATAATTCCATATATATACCATGAATCGTGAGAGTATTAATACAGAAGCAGCAATTGAAAGTATTTATAAGCGCATAATTCTATACCCATATATATACGATAAGTTTTAAATATTATGATATTCATGTTCCTTTCACGTTGGATTCTGGAAGAATTGAAGCGACAATAGAGAAAATGGGGCAGCATAATTTTAGTACTATAATATTTTTTGATAACGTTACAATTAGTTATTTTTGAATATTCATATAAATAGAGTTCAAATGACAAATAATACCTCTGAAGAAGAATATTTTTGGGGAAAGAAACCTGATAAAATTTATATATCCAAGAGAATCTTAGCTCAAAGAAATGATTTTGCTACAGGTGATAATATTATTATTCCTATTCGTTATGTTTCTAAGGTTATTGATTCTTCTGAAACCTTCTCTTTTATAAAAGAAAAAAATGAAATCGTACTTAGAGTATCGGATGGAGAAAGACAGGAAATTATTGCAAAGATTCTAGAGGATAACAGGGGCATTTATATATTGCAAATTCAAAAATACACAAAGCAAACAGGTTCCCCGCATAATACTTATTTTTCTTTTAGAGGTAACGAAATCGAAAAATTATTTCAATTCATAAAAAGTATTCCTGAATTAAATATAGATACTGAAAATGCTTCCAAAATAAACGAGAACGATTTAAAAGGAATTATTTTATCCAAACAACAAGCACATACGATTTATAAAAAAAATCAAGATTTATTTAACGAGATATTTCAAAATAATATATCTCATGGAGATATTAAAAACCTGATATATAGAAAACAACAAATAGAATATTTTGAGAGATTACTTTTAGATGATTCATTTTTTGAACAAGAAAAAATAAAGTCAAATATTCAAAGAGACGAGATGTTATGGCAAGCATTTTTTGAAAGAAACACTTGGATTTTTGGTTTTGGACTACAATATGTAATAAACATACCTCTTCAAAATAAAAAGCTAGAACAGGTTGTTAGTGGTTTTGATGTTGTAAATAAAGGCAAAAGAGTAGATGCCTGTATGAAGTCTAAAGGCATTATTAGTTCATTGTGTTTTGCTGAAATAAAAACCCATAGAACAAAACTTATTAACTCTGAATATAGACCAAGCGTATATCCTCCTTCAAACGAATTAAGTGGTGGAATTGCACAAATACAAAAAACAGTTCAAATTTCTGTAGAAAATCTTGTAAACAAAATAGAACCTACAAATTTGAACGGTGATCCTACGGGAGAAGTTATACATATATACAAGCCCAAATCATTTCTCTTAATAGGAAAATTAAGTGAATTTATAACTGAACATGGAATTAATAAAGAGAAATACAGTTCTTTTGAATTATATAGGAGAAGTATGAAAGATACAGAAATTATTACTTTTGATGAATTACTTGAACGTGCTAAATTTGTAGTATACTCAGATGATAATATCGAATAAAATATCAGTAAGAAAGGATAAAACAATTAGATGATTTATTGATACATATTACATTATTCCTTATTTGTATTTGAGAGATAGAATAAAATCATCTCATTTAGAGTAATTATATACCTCCCCTCTATTTAACACCCCCTCCCCTTTGGTTTTTAAGTCCAAAATATACTTGAGTAACGTGTACGGTAGTCCTGTAACCTTTTATACCCCTACCCCAAGCCAGATAAAAACCAATTTAATTAATTAAAAATCAATTCAATTATGGACTTAAAAACTTACATTCAAAACAGGGAGGAAACAAGACCTTCCAGTTCTATCGAGATCAATCCAGCCTTGCTAGAACATTTTAAAAATCAGGTGGCAGTAATGCCACCCCCGATGAAAGTAGGCGATGAAATGACCGTCATTGACTTCAAGGGGGAGAACCCGCAGCAGTTACAAGTTGTATGCGCCTTGGGAGAGGAAGAGGTGAGGGAGATTAAATACACTCAACTCGTACGAACTAGCCAAGCGGGAGATGTCACGCCTAACGATATTCCATGTGATCCTATCGTTGAAAAGAAGTACGGTAAAAAGTTACAATTCATCTATTCTTTTGCCAAGAACATGATGCTAGACGCCCTTATCACCACGCTTAAAGACAAGAAGATCGTGTTATGCGGTCAGGTTGAAACACCAGCAGTTTACCGTGGTCAAAGGGCAAAATTACTCGTTAAGAAGTTCGCTCTAGTGGAAGAGTAGTTAAAAAGATACAGGGACAGCGAGCGCACGGGGAGGGAAACGAGGTTTCGATATTAAAGCGAGGGAAGTCATTCAGGCTTTCCAAGCAGGTAATATAGGAACACGAAGTTTCTCTTCCCTTGCCAAACCCAACAAGCTAACGTGAGCTTGAATTATTAAAATGACAACGTGATTAAAGTGTAAATAGATCATGAACGAGCAAGTGAAATTACCAGTGGTAGAACTGGTGTACAGGAGGAAACCTTCTAAAAAGTACAAGGTTGAATCCGCAAGGGATGCTTACGAGTTACTGGTATCCCCGTTTAAGGATACAATAGAGCATCATATCTCTACAAGAATTATTCTATTAAATGGTAGTAACAGGGTACTGGGAGTATCTACCGTAAGTGAAGGTGCCCTATCTTACAATATTACAGATGTAAGGTTTATATTGCAACTGGCTATACTTTCTAATTGTAAAGGAGTGATCATTTGCATAAACCAACCTTCTGGTGATCTTGAACCCGCTAAACTGGACGATGAACTAGTTGAACAGGTGAAGATCGCACTTTCATATGTAGATATAGATTTACTGGATTACATCTTGTATTGCGAGGATAACTATTACAGTTATTCAGATAACGGTAAACTTTAAAAATTGGAGTTGGTGAATAATTGACTGGATTGGTATATATAGCTTGTAAGGGAGGTAATTTTCACCACTATTGGCAATTAAACTGTAAACATATTTCCAGTTCAATTTTTCAACTGGCTTGAAGCTAGAGAATGAATAAAACAAGTAAAAGTAATTATGAACTTTAGAAACCAAGGTTGGTGGGAAATTTACCAATTCCATATATAAACTGAAATTTCAAATATTTCCACCACCGTTAAATAGATTAGATTATGAACACGTCAACATTAATTCCAAGTCAAAATGACGGTTTACTTCCAGTTATATTTGGAAATAGTGAACCACAACAAGAAGAATTTACTCCTTATGAAGTAGTGAATGAACCTGTTAGAAAGGACAAAAGGAGAAAACATTTCATTGAAGCTAACACGGAACCAATTGACATGACCCGTTTAAAAAGTGATTGCATCGTGCCAGTGTTCAGCAAGGATAACGAGATGACAATATCTCATCCTGCATTTATTGAAACGGTACATAAGGTAGCGAGTGAACTGTTTAGAGGGGAAAGCATAGATGAACCAGATATAATGGTAAGTCACGTTATAAAGGGAAGGATTCCAGAAGCTATTCATAAACCAGTAGCTCAACTGTTAGAAAGTGACAAGACGATCTATTACGAGAGAATGGCATTCGCTTTTGAAATACCTACCATTTATGAAACGATAGACGGTAACAGGGTGAATTTATGTATTACTGGCGTGAGAGCGTATAACAGGGAGAACCTTTATTCAAAGAAGGTGGCAGAGAGGTTTAGTGTCGCCATTGGCTTCCAGAATAAAATATGTTGTAACCTGTGTACCTTTACTGATGGTTTTAAAACAGACCTTAGAGCCACGAGCCAACATGATCTCTTTAGAGAGGTTATGAAGTTATTCCAACAGTATAATGCTGAAAAGCATTTACGGTTGATGAAGAGCTTCACTAGTTCTTACCTCACGGAACATCAATTCGCACAGTTCTTGGGGAAAAGCAGGTTGTATCAATGCTTGCCCGCAAAAGAGAAGAAGTTACTTCCCAACATGGAATTAACGGATTCACAGGTAAACATTATCGCTAAAGCGTATTACCATGATGATAACTTTAAAAAGAAACATGGAGAGAACGAGATCAATTTATGGAAGTTTTACAATATGCTTACTGGTGCTAACAAGAGCAGTTACATAGATAATTTCCTAGATAGATCGTTAAATTCCACGCAATTAACTGAAGGGATAGATAGAGCGTTACATGGTGATAATACCTATAAATGGTTTATAGAGTAAAACCGTTGGAAATAAATTCTTTTTATTCCAATGTTTCGTCTAAATTTGTCTTACAATCAGTCCACGGCGTTTGGGCGGATGCTGAAAATTACTTATTTTTGTGACGTCATGAATGGAGGAATTCTAACATGATGGACATATTGAGTTAATAGAAGCGTTTTTGTTTCATCCTTTGTAGAGAAATCGCCAAATTTTTAATGCAGAGGGATAAACAGCACAAACGTCTATGCTTGCCGTATATATATCTACTATATACATGGTTTAGCGTGGGCTGATTGTTTATTTCTGCATAGGCGTTTGGCGATGCCTTCTACAAGATAAGCAATTTAGATCCCACGCTTTCTTGTATTTATAAAAATCAACCTTTCTGGGAATCTTCAAGGTTACATAGATTGCAATATTATGCACTTGTTAAAGAATGTTTTAATCATTATTGTTTGTGTCACAAATTCACCATGTCTTCACGCACAAACAGAAATGTCAGCTTTATCTGATTACGTGAATATCTATAAGAAATATCTACATAGAGATGAAGGAAGCGGTACTTGTGCCATGTACCCTTCTTGTTCCCAATATGGATTGATCGTTTTTGAGGATTGTTATTTCCCTAAAGCGATGATGTATATGGCTGATCGCCTTATTAGATGCGGGCATGATTTCAATTGTTATGATCTGACTTTAAATAAAGGACAATTGCTTTTGCTTGATTTCCCTCCATATGCAGAAATACCTAGAACTTACATTCATAATAATAAACAATATTACTCTTATACAGACTGGGATATTAAGCCTGATAGTACATTATTATTCATTAATCATTTAATAAATAAACAAATGTACCAAGAAGCTCTAATAGAGATCGAAAAAACACAATTTCAAAAGAGGTTATTAACAACACAATTATTCACAAACAAGTTGATTTGCTATAAAGGTTTGGGACAAGTGGAAAATGCAATATTCGATTACGAGGTTCATTTTCCTGAATCTATAAAAAACTCTCCAAAAATAAAATTTGAAATGCTAGATATTCTCTTGACAGTGGAGAATTTTGATATGGCACGCAAACTTCTTGCAGAAATACCTGATAACAATATCAATTCGATAATATCCCAAAAATATGCTTGGCAAGGAATTTTTAGCGCATATCAAGAAAATTGGAATGAAGCGAGTAAATATTTCAATTTATTGGCAAGTTCTAATACAGAACCCAAGAGAGATAAAGAGAATTTTCAACTTATTCAAGAAGCGGCTACTTTTAAAAAGAAAAAGCCTTGGGTTGCTGCGTCATTATCGTTAATTCCTGGTCTTGGATATGTTTATACACAACGTCCCAAAAGTGCGTTAACCTCTTTTGTTATGAATTCTTTACTTGGATATGCGGTATTTACAAGCATAAAACAAAAGAATTATGGAACAGCAGCTTTATTAGGCGTTTTCAATTTGAGTTTCTACATGGGTAATATATCTGGCTCTAAAAGAAGTGCTTCACAATATAATCGACGTAAACTACAAAAGATACAATCAACCCTATACCAAAATAATAAATCCATTAACTAAATTTTTGAATTATGAGAACATTATTGAGTAAATCGTTAGTTGTAAAGCCTATTGTTGCAATCATGATATTGGCTTTCATGAATCTTTCTTTTACCCTTGCAGATAACGAGGTTATCTTAAAAGCGGGAACTTTAATTCCTTTAGAAGTTCTAAGTGAAATCAACACCAAAAATATCACGACAGGGCAAATGATTGATCTCAAAGTAACAAGAGAGATTAGTGTCGAAAAAAATGTTGTTATTCCCTATGGTGCAATAGCGAAAGGACAAGTTACAAGATTTGAAAAACGTAAAGGACTAGGTAAAGGTGCTTCCATGCAAATTCAAATTAAAAGTGTAACAGCTAAGGATGGAACAGAAATTATGTTGACAGGAGGAAATATGTCAGAAGAAGGAAATAATAAATTAGCTCTTTCCATTGTTCTCGCCATATTTGTTTGTCCTCTATTCTTGTTGTTAAAAGGCAAACAAGCTATAATTCCCGCAGGAACAGCTATTTCTGCAACTGTGGCAACAGATACTTATATCAAATTATAACGCACAAAGGGTTGATTATTATTTTAAAACGTCTTGTTCATCATCATAAATAATCACATATTTGATTAATATGATTTTCGAGTTGATTTATCATGTGCGTTAAATAGATGTAAGGGGTGATAGGTTTAGGCTTATTACCCTTTATTTTTTGCCAATAAAAAAGCCAGTACCACAATAATATAACGAGGTACTGGCTTCAAATCATTCAATTCGGCTGTCTTTTCTTGACGAGCTTCGTCTTGGGTTTCCCGAATATATCGGGGAATAATCTCTTTAATCTATCCATGTCTAAATGCCTAAACAAGTCAATTTCATGGATTACATGGAAACGTTCCAATCCATGCCATTCATACTCTTTCTTTTGTTTCATAATGCAAGTGATTTCTAACAAACAAGAATGCAAACAACAGTAAATAAATCAAGTTATTCGTTTACGTATTGCAAAGGTACTACTTGCAAGTAAGGTGAAAAAATAGATGTTACAGAATATCAGTTATTTGTATATATGGTAACATATTATCATTTAAATGTTCTGTTCGCTAAAGAAAGGTGATGAGTGTTATATTTAGATGTTTATTAGGTTTTTAATCTTTAAAAAAGTGTAATCTGATCTGTATTGATGTTGTGTATTAATAGAGTGAGGAGCTACTTTTTAGATGAGGTTTGCTTGAAAAGATGAGGTATGAGATAGGGAAGATGATCTTGTGAAATTTTGTGTATAATGCTAGGTTTACGGTAAGATTTGAATATAAGAATGAGGTTCTACGAATGATTAATATATTGAATGTATTGAATTGGGGAACTATATTGTGAGCGTAATTAGATGTATATTAGAATTATATGTGTTATTTTTATGTTGTATCATGAAGTGAGATTAACGAAAACAGACACAAAAATGGTCAAGGTTTTGGTCAAGGTTTCGTGCCATTTTTGGCCCTAAACACTCCATAAACAAAAATCAGCCACTTTGTAAGTGACTGATTTCCTGAGGTCGGTAGCAGATTTGAACTGCTGTACACGGTTTTGCAGACCGCTGCCTAACCGCTCGGCCAACCGACCCTGTTGCGATTTTGCGTGGCAAAGATAAGGTGATATTTTGGATTTTGCAATACCTTGCTACAATTTATTTTGATAAAGTAACACTCGTGGCTGCGATTTTTCCTCCTAGTGGAGGGTTTAGTTTTGAAACCTTGATAGTTACATGAGAAATTTGTGGGAAGGCATTATAGAGTGCGTCGATCATTCTTTTGGCCACGTGTTCCAACAAGTGTGAGGTAATCATCATTTCTTTGGCGATAATCTCGTATGCGGTGAGATAACTTAATGCATCTGCGATGTTATCTGTTTGGGCAGCCTTGCTGCAATCTGTTTCGATACGGGCGTAAACCATGAATTTATTTCCCACGACACGTTCCGTTTCATAACATCCGTGGAAGGCAAAAAATTCCATTCCTTCAATTTCGATGATTCCATTCATAATTGTTAACTTTTGTTTCTGCAAAAATAATAGTATCTTTCGTCTTTAAATACAAAAGAGCCGACGGGGAATGTCGACTCTTAAGATTACATTACTAACTACTAACCTAAACCATACAAACTTATGAAAAATCTTCAATCTCTTAAAGACGGTGCAAAGATAAAGCGCCTGTTGTATATAGACCAATTTTTATTGTTAATAAAAGCTATTAATTGGGTTAATGTTAGTTAATCTTCTCGTGCCTCTAAAGCTATATTTTGAGTGATTATAACTGTATTCCATTGTAACTGATTAATTCATAGTGACGATGGTGTTTTTGTCGTGTGAATGCAGATGTATTTTTGTTAATTTCTTGTTAGTGTATGGCCTATAAAATGAATTTTATTTGTAAGTTTAACAAATCGTTTAAGATGAATTAATTATTATGGTAGATAGGATAAAAGTGTCAGATATTCAGTGTATTATTGAACAAGCGGGAGTGTTGATAAAAGAGGTGTATGATAAGAGAAATTTTAATGTAGAGCTAAAGGGAGATAATACACCCGTGACAGAAGCGGATAAAATTTCGAGTGAGTATATTACAAGTGCTTTGAAAAAGTTATATCCGGAGATTCCGGTGATTAGCGAAGAGGCGTCATTACCGGTTTATGAAGAAAGAGAGAAATGGGTGTATGCTTGGATTATTGATCCTCTGGATGGTACAAAGGAATTTATATATCGGAATGGGCGTTTTTGTATTAATATTGCTCTTGTCGAAAAGGGAAAACCCGTATTCGGGATGATTAATAGCGTGTGTGATGGTGAGATTTTATGGGCTTTTGCAAGCGGGGAGAAAGGAATAGTAAAAAAAGGAAAGGAAGAAGCATTGTCGGGAATCGGGGAAAAAAGTTCAAAGTTGAGAGTGGCTGTCAGCCGTTTTCATATAACAGAATGGGAACTACGGTATGTCGATTATTTGAAATCTCTGGGCCATGATGTTGAACTTGTCCCGTTAGGAGCATCATCAAAACATTGCCTTCTTGCTAAAGGAGAGGTGGATATATGTCCTAAATTCGGGAAATGTTCGGAATGGGATGTTGCTGCAGGACAAGTGCTTGTTGAAGCAACTGGTGGTTGTGTGGTAAATGCGGAGACAGGAGGGGAGGTTCGGTATAATAAACAGAATATGATAAGCCCTCCCTTTGTTATGTTTGGTAAACGTGTTTACGACGAAATTAAAGAAGGAAACAAGACTTTTTTAGATTTCAAGGCAAAAAGTGTGGTAAAAAATGATTATCTTGGGGCTCGAAGAAATGAAATAAAAAAACAAGATATAATGGAAAAACAATACGCGAAAGAATTAGTCGAGTTTATACATGAGAGTCCGACGAACTTTCATGCTGTGGCAAATGCCAAAAAAGAATTACTTGGTAATGGTTATAAGCAACTTTTCTCTGGTGAAGCATGGCAAATAGAAAAAGGAGGTAAATATTTCGTGACGAAAAATCACTCTTCCCTTTTTGCTTTCGAGATAGGTAGCGGGGAGATCGCTGAAGAAGGGTTCAAGATTATTTGTGCCCACAGTGATTCTCCGACGTTTAAAATCAAACCGAATGCAGCAATGCCTGTTGCCGGGAAATATTTGAAGTTAAACACGGAAGTGTATGGTGGACCCATTATGTATACGTGGTTTGATAGACCATTGTCCATGGCTGGACGGGTCATGTTGCGTAGTTTGAATCCGTTGAAACCTGCGACTCAGTTCGTGAATTTCAAGCGTCCATTAATGGTTATTCCTCACATTGCCATCCATTTTAACCGTGCCGTGAACGATCAGGGAAACCCATTGAGCAAGCAGAAAGATATGCTTCCCGTGATTGCCATGATAAATGAGACTTTCGAAAAAGATAATTACTTGGTTAAACTTATTGCGGAAGAGATGGGTGTAAGTCAGGAAGACATACTTGATTTTGACTTAACTCTATATGAATACGAGAAAGGCTGTTTGTTCGGGGCGAACGAGGAATTCATTTCAAGTGGCAAGCTGGATGATTTAGCCATGGCTCATGCCGGGTTAAAAGCATTCGTGGCTTCAGAGAAATGTCGTAAGACAAAAATCCTTGCTATTTTTGATAATGAAGAAGTGGGAAGTGGAACGAAACAGGGTGCTGGTTCTCCGATTTTGAGAACGATTGTTGAACGTATCGTTTTTGGCTTGGGAGGTAAACCTGAAGATTTGTATCGAGCAATTCATAATTCGTTCATGATTTCTGCGGATATGGCCCATGCTCTTCACCCGAATTACGTGGAGAAACATGATCCTACGAATCACCCGGTAATAAATGGTGGTCCAGTGATCAAGATCAATGCGAATCAGAAATACATCACGGATGGGGATTCTGCTGCCGTGTTTAAGACGATTTGCAAGATGGCGGGGGTACCTTGTCAGGAATTTGTAAACCATTCAGATATGCCAGGAGGTTCAACTTTGGGAAATATATTATTATCGCAAATGGAAATGCGTGGAGTGGATATCGGTAATCCCATGTGGGCAATGCATTCCGTTCGGGAAACGGGCGGGGTATTGGACCATGCTTACGTGATAAAAGCTTTCACCACGTTTTATAATATTTAAAATTGTTGTTATTTGAAGGAAAAGTCGGACTGGTAATCGGTCCGGCTTTTTTATTGCAAAAAATGTCTCGTCCTAACATAGCGTTACACAAACCAAGTATCGTTATGGAAGAATTAAAAACAGAGTATTTAAAACGTAGTCAGAAAGACTATAGTATGTCCTTCAAACTTCAAGTTGTATCAGAAATTGAACGTGGAGAATGTAGTACAACCGGTGCTGTTCGCAAGTATGGAATTCAAGCTCGTTCCACGGTAGTTGCTTGGCTTCGAAAATATGGTACCTTTGACTGGGAAAACCAAACACCTAGCAATATGCCCAAGAGTAAAGATCAAAAAATATTGGAACTAGAACAAAAAATCAGGCTGTTAGAAAAGCAAAAAGCTTTTTTAGCGAAACAGGCAGAGGACTCCAACAAAAAAGCCATTTTTTTCGATATGATGATAGATATTGCAGAAAAGGAGTTTAATATTCCGATCCCAAAAAAACTCCTTACCCGAACAATCGATCGATTCACAAGAGAAAACAAAGTGAGTAAAACATCCACCTGTGGATTGCTCGGGGTAAGTAGACAGGTCTATTATCGCTCTGTTTGGTCAAAGCAAAAAAGCCAGACAAGAGTAACAGAAGTGGTAAGCATGGTAGCAGCCATCCGCCGAGATATGCTGCGCATCGGCTTTAGAAAGTTGTATTATCTTCTTTACAAGCCATTGAAAGAATTTGGTGTCGGCAGGAATAAGTTTTTATCTATCTTAAAAGCCAATCATATGCTAATCAAACCCAAGAGAAACTATCGGATAACTACCGACTCCCATCATCGTTTCAGAAAGTATGAGAACCTGATAGAGAATCTTCCATTGAAACGTCCAGAACAAGTTTGGGTATCGGATATAACCTATATTGGAGGTTGAGAAAGGAATTGTTACCTGTCATTAGTTACAGAGATACCTATTCGAGGAAGATAATGGGCTATGACGTTTCTAACAGTTTGGCTACCGAAGGTTCTCTCAGAGCCTTGACAATGGCAATAAAACAACGTGAATACAAGGATAAACTGATTCATCATTCAGACAGGGGATTACAGTATTGTAGTAATGATTATCAAAAAGCATTGAAAAAGATAATCCCAAGTATGACTGAAAGCTATGACCCTTACGCCAACGCAATTGCTGAAAGGATAAATAGAATACTCAAACAGAAATTTTTATTAGAAGATTACTTGGTAGATATAAAGACAATGAAGTTGTTGGTCAGGGATGCTGTACATACCTACAATAACAAAAGACCACATTGGTCTTGTTACATGAAAACTCCCGAGCAAATGCACTTACAAAGAGAAGTAGAAATAAGATCTTATAAAAACAAAGATAGTTATTTTTGCTCTATAAACCTGTAACGGCTATTTAGGACTAGTCAAAAAGGATGGAACCATTTGGGGTTTGTTATGTTATTATTTCTCAGAGATGTATTGTGGTTAGTATATACAAGAATATCCTGAAAAATCTGGAAATTTTACTCTTGAAAATGAATGAATATTAATGGAGCGAATAAAGATGGATGAATTATATTTATTACTGCCAGGGTGATTAAATGAGACAATATTTTTTATTTTTGTGGGTAGAATGACATGTTGTTTTTTATGGATGGAACAATAGATTATAGCAAGGATGTTTATCAATTAATACAAGATTTGAATAAAGGCTTGGAAAGAGCTGTAAACTATCTCTTTACTGTTTATTATGTGAGATTATGTCGTTTCGCCCGTACTATTGTGGAATCACCGGAAGTGGCAGAAGATATAGTTCAAGAAGTTTTTATTCGTATTTGGGAAAGAAAATTGAAAATTAGCAGTCAGATTTCTTTGGATAGTTATTTGTTTGTGGCCGTGCGTAATAGTTGTATTTCTTTTCATCGGAAAGAAAAATCTACGGTGGGATTGGAAAAAGTAATGTATCAAGCGGAAGAAACTCAAGTTTGTGATTTGACAAATATTTGGGATGCAATCAATAGTTTACCAATACAATGTCGAGAAGTCTTGGTGTTAGTTGTTTTTGAAAATATGAAATATTCTGAGGCTGCAGAAAAGTTAGGTATTTCCATAAATACCGTAAAAACTCAGATGAGAATATCATATAGAGAATTGCGTAAAAAACTTTCAAAAGATGAACTTTTTTGTTGTGTGTCTTTTTTCTATCAAATAATAAAAAAATAAGTACTGTCGAAAAAATAGCCTTTCTTTTCACCCTTTTTTTTCTTTTTTGCGTCCTTGTTATAAATAATGAGTATTACGTGTTTAAGTAGAAAAATGATGGATGACAAAATAGAAGAACTATTAGTAAAAAAGTTGGATGAAGGACTTACTGACACTGAAATGCAGGAATTGAATGTTTGGTTGGAGGAGATTGTGGAGCATGAGGCTATTTTTAGGGAAATGTATAAGGTACGTCTGTGGTTGGATACGGGAAAAGAGTATAATCCTAATATTGAATCTGGTTTTAAAAAAGTACGATGGAAATACCGTCATGTGCGAATGACTCGATGGATGATGCGTTACACTGCTATTTTAATCGTATGCTTAACAGTGGGAACACTGTTTTGGGAATATAGAAGGGGACAAGTGAATGAAGAAAAAATTCTTGTATCTGATGAGTTTATTCGACATGGTACACAACAAGCTTTTTTCGTGTGGGCAGATGGAACGAGGGTTTCTTTAGGTAAAGAAATTAAAGATACACTTATTTCTGGGGAAGGTGCTGCTTTTCTTCAAATTGATTCTAATCAAATGTTATATTATAAAGGGAACATTTGTCAAGATAATACGAAACGTTATAATCAGTTGATTGTTCCAAACGGGGGAGAATACCGTATGTTATTGGAAGATGGAACAGTCGTATGGGTAAATTCTGCTTCTACCGTAGAAATACCTGAACACTTTGGTGATACAGAGAGACGGGTCCGATTAAAAGGAGAGGCTTATTTTGAGGTGAAGCCTGATGCAACCAGACCGTTTTATGTGGAAACAGAACAGGTCTGCATTCAAGTTCTAGGTACGAAATTTAATATGTCGGCTTATCAAGATGATTTGCAGGTCATGACGACGCTTGTAAGTGGTAGTGTTTGTGTAAGTAATTACGATGGGAAGCGGGTTGTATTGGTACCGGGTGAACAAGCTGTTGCGTTTGGAGAGGAAATCACGGTGGAAAAAGTAGATCCGAATAGTGTTATTTCGTGGGTAGAGGGGCGATTCAAATTTGAAAATGCTAGGTTAGAAGACATTGTCAGGCAAATTGTTCGTTGGTATGATGTTCCTGTTTATTTTGAAAAAGAGGATTTAAAAGATATACATTTCTCAGGTGGTATGCTAAAATTTCGACCATTTAAAGATTTGATGGAAATGATAGAGCTTTCGAGTCCGGTACGTTTTATTATAGAGAATGAGAAGATCATAATATCAGAAAAATAAAGTCGAAAAAGTGTTGAAAGACTTTCCCGACTTATATTGATAAATGCTTTGTTCTGAAGTCGCAAATAAAGAACAAAGCTATGTTAAATATTAAATACAAATATATGAAAAAAAGTCGTAGACTTATTCTGTTTTGGCAGGATGGTAGTAAAAAAACATGGTTCTGGAGGTTTTTACCTTTTTGGTTAGGCCTTATTTTATTTCCGCAGGTAATCTTCTCTCAGGAGATGAAACGAATTTCATTGGAAGTAAAAGATGAAGTGATCAGTGATGTGTTGAGTAAGTTAGGAAAAGAGTATGGAAAAGACTTTTTCTATAGCGAGAGTCAAGTAAACATGAAAGAAAAAGTGACAGTGCATTTGGAACATGTTACTCTTGATGAAGCCTTGAAACAGATTTTCAAGGGCAAAGAGGTACGTTATGAAGAGAGGCCGGATTTCGTGGTAATACTTGAAATCCGTATGTTAGAAAGTCCGGATAATTTTACCATAAAGGGGGTTGTGAAAGATAATCAAAATCATCCCTTGCCAGGGGTAACAATCATTTTGAAAGGGACATCTCTAGGAACAGCGACTAATACGAATGGAGAGTTTGTATTGAATGTTGTTAAAGGGGTGGATTCTCTCGTTGTCACTTCTATTGGAATGAAAACATTATATATTCCTTTAGTGAAGGGGAAAATGGAATATATTATTCGTATGGAAGAAGAGGTGAAAACGTTGGATGATGTTGTTGTTACAGGTTATGGTAATGTTGCCAAAGGAAATTACACGGGAGCTTCAACTACTGTGAAGATCGATGATATTTTGATGGCAGGAACTTCGTCTATTGATCAGATGTTGCAGGGAGTTGTGCCCGGAATGTTAGTAATGAATAGGACCGGGCTAGTAGGGGCTTCACCTAAAATTCGGGTACGGGGAACCTCAACGTTATTGGGTAGTCAGGAGCCTGTTTGGGTGGTTGATGGGGTGATACAAAGAGATCCACAACCTTTTGACTCGGAGGATAACACAAAATTTTCAGTTGATGCTGATGACATTCGTCAATTGGCAGGTAATGCTATATCATGGTTAAATCCAAATGACATAGAGACAATTACAGTGTTAAAAGATGCATCCGCGACTGCAATCTATGGTTCAAAGGCTGCTAATGGTGTTATTGTCATTACCACGAAAAAAGCAACACAAGGAGATATCGCTGTGAATTATAATGGTGATTTTTCTATTGGCCAACGGCCTCGCTATGATTTGTACGACCAGATGAACTCAAAAGAGATTATGCAATTTTCGAAGGAGATATATGACGAGAGACGTTCTTATACATCGTCAATTCTGCCTATCGGTTATGCGGGATTACTCCAAAGGTTGATAAACAAGGAGATTACGCTTGGAGAAATGAATCAGGAGTACCAGAAGATGGCTAGGCAGAACACGGATTGGTTCAAATTGTTATTTCGCAATTCGTTAAATCATTCCCATAGCGTGAGTATTAGTGGAGGAAACGGTAAGGTATTGAATCGTACGTCTTTGGGATATACTGGGGAGAGAGGTGAGGCGAAAGGAAATGATGTGAATTTGTTTACGGCTACTTCTAATACAACTGTGAATTTCGGACAAAAGTTGATGATTAATTTATTATTGAAAGGAAGTGTTCGTAATGTGAATGGATTTGCTTATAACGTTGATCCGTTTAGTTATGCGTATAATACTTCACGGGCAATACCTGCTTATAAGGACGACGGTTCTTTGTTTTTCCATGAGAAAATAGGGGAATATAGTCTTAGTGGCAATGGAAAATATATGTATAATTATAATATTTTGAACGAGCTGAGGTATACGGGGAGTAAAAATGATACCCGTACGTGGGGATCGACAATTGATCTTAAATGGAATGTTTTGCCTGGATTGGAATACCAGGGAATGTTTTCTTATGCATCTTCTTCTTCCGATACTAAAAAATATGCAAGTGAACATTCATTTTATATTACCCAGCTTCGTGGATATGAATATGGAACAGTTGCAGCAAATAGTACGGAGATGAAATCTTCCCCTTTACCTGTGGGTGGTATTTTGGAAACGGATTTAACTAACACAACCACAATGATGGTGCGGAATAGTTTGGTTTATGATCAGCTATTCAAAGAAAAACATAGATTAATTTTACAAGTTGGTATTGAAACAAATTCAGTAAAATCAAAAGGAGGAGCGAATAAACGTTATGGATATTTGCCGGATCGTGGAGAGACTTTTGCAACTCCACCGATCACTTATTTATCCTATGGTTCCGAGACGAGTAATTCAGACATTGTAAATGGTTCTTCTAGCGTGGTGAATCGGAAAGAAAATGCTCTTAGCGAATATATGTCGGTGGTTTATACCTATAATGATCTATACGTGATTAATTTTAATGGTCGGATAGATGCATCGAATCGTTTTGCACAAGATAAAAATAAACGTTTTGAACCGACATGGTCTGTTGGTTTGAAGTGGCGTGTTGCTAATGAACGTTTTGCCAAAAACTTATGGTGGTTGAATAATTTAGACTTTTATGTTTCATACGGGTATCAAGGAAATGCAGTAACCACAGTTTCTCCTTATTTAATTGCATATGATGGTGGTATTGATACTCGTTATCAAGATTTTGTATTGAAAATAAAGTCATTGCCTTATCCTAATTTGGGATGGGAAAAAACAAAGACTTATAATTTCGGGTTGGATGGAGCTTTTTTGAATGGCCGTCTTAATTTTACTTTAAATTATTATCAAAAAATAAGTAAGGTACTTGCTTCTCGTAATGTTCCTTACGAAAATGGGGTTGCTAATGGGATCGTTTCTGGTTCCACGATGAAGAATTACGGGTATGATTTTGTTATAGATGTAATTCCAGTTCGTACAAAGGATATAACTTGGCAGTTATCTCTGAACACGGCTGTTTCTCGTAATAAAATAGATAAAAATAAACGAGTAAATACACTGAATGACTATATCGAAGGAAGTGCAATTATTCCAGGGAGACCTTTTTCAACGTTTTATTCATATCAATTTGCGGGGCTGAATTCGGAAAATGGCTTACCGATGTTTGATAAAATGGATATAGAAGGAGCGAATTCCCCTGCGGACTTTCTGGTTGAATCGGGAAAGTTTGTGCCTGATTTTTCTGGAGGATTGAACACGATGATAAAATACAAAGGTTTTTCGTTGTATGCTTTATTTACAATACAATGGGGTGGCCATGCTCGTTTACCCGAGCTTTACACTGGCGCAACGTCGACACAGCCGGGGTTACCACGTCCGGAACAGAATGTTTCCAGAAAATTACTTCATCGTTGGAAAAAACAAGGAGACGAACAATTTACGAATATACCTTCTTTGCCGGGAACTGGCAATGAAACCATATTGTTACCAGCTACAGCGACTTCTACATCTGTGTCAACAAATTTGTACTATATGTATAATTTATCGGATGCCCGAGTTGCTAACACGGATTTTATCCGTTGTCGTTCTATTTCTTTTGCCTATGAATTCAGACAACCTTGGTTAGAGCGATTTTTTATCCAACGTATGCAAGTAAAAGCGAGCATGACGAATCCTTTTTTGTGGGTATCAGATAAAAAATGGGATGGGTTAGATCCTGAAACGGGAAATTGGCCGACACGACGAGTTATATCATTATCCTTACAAGTTTCTTTTTAAAAATTAAAGATGGAAATTACTATGAAAAACTTAATAATAATTTTAGTTGGGATATTGACTTTAAGTGCTTGTTCTGACTTTTTGGAAGAAAAATCTCAAGATGAGGTGATCGTATCGACGGTCTCGGATTATAGCCAATTTTTGTTGGGATCTGCTTATGGAATGTCAGGATATGATGTGCTTTATTTACTGGATGATGATGTCGAACTGGATGAAAGTTTATATTATGGTGATGCTAATAACGCTTATGCCGTGGATTATTTTGGGTACTTTACCTGGCAACCTGATATGTGCGAGCGAGAGGTGAAAATAACAGATTTGTATGAGAATGTTTATAGTCAGTTGAAAGGTGTTAATGCGACATTGGATGGGATTGATGAAGCGACAGGAGCTGATGTTGAAAGAGAATACGTGAAAGCAGAGGCTTACGGGTTACGTGGGTTTTATTATTATTTACTTGTGAATCTATATGGAGAACCTTATCATTATAATAAAACATCATTGGGAGTACCTTTAAAATTGACGGCTGGTCTGGTTGAGAACGGGCTTGTTCGGAACACGGTTGAAGAGGTGTATCTCCAAATTGTGAAAGATTTGAAAGTTTCAGCTGAGTTATTTGAAAAGAATCCGAAACGAGTGGGAAACTACCGTCTTAACGTGACTTCGGTTTATATCTTGTTGTCTCGAGTCTATTTGTACATGGAACAGTGGGAGAATGCTATAAAGGCGGCAGATAGAGCTATTGAGACGGCTGAAGGTTTGACAAATTACACGTTAGTATCTTCTTCAACGTTTTATATGCCGACTTATGCGCATTCGGAAGTGGAATGGCGATATGGTAATGGGCAATTGAAGTATGGGTACATTCCTTCTCGAGAATTACTTTCAAAATATAGCGATAATGATTGTCGGAAGAAATTTTGGTTTAATGCTAGTGGGAAAACTACTAAAAAGACCCCTGATTATTCGGAAGGGATGGGGCCGACAAATACATTACGCATTTCAGAGGCGTATTTAAATCGTGCTGAGGCTTATGCACAAATGGATAAAGCGAGTGAGGCTTTGGCTGATTTGAATGATTTGCGTCGTTGTCGAATTGTGGGATACGAAGATATTTCAATAGAGAATGTGACCGATATATTGGATGAGGTCCGGTTGGAACGTAGATTGGAGTTATGTTATGATGAACAACGTTGGTTTGATCTACGTCGTTATGGAATGCCGTCCATATCTCATAAATACAAAGCTAAAAAGGCCGATTCTTGGTTGACTTTTACATTGAAGGAGAAAGATTTATTATACACGATTCCTTTTTCTACCACGATGATTATGAATAATAATCGTTTGGAACAGAATCCTTCTGCTTATGAACCGGAGAGAAAAGGTATTTAATATTAAATGAATAAATATATGTCAATTATGAAAAGAATGAATATATACATTGCCTTGTTTTTGAGTCTGTGCTTACTCGCTTGTTCAGAAGAAAATGGTGTGGGCAACGTTGATCCTTTGGAACCGGATTATATTTTGCCTCAAGGAAAATCTCCTGCTGATGACCGTATTATTGAGTTATACAATCAATACGGAACGTATGTCTTGTACGAATACTTGGAGCGTGATTTTAACTGGAGTCAGATGGAAGGTTCATCAAGTGATTACACGTATACGCAAGCCGATCCGTTATATGCGGGAGAAATGTTGGATTTATTAGAAGAGGTTTGGTTTTCGTTTTATCCAGTAGATTTCCATAAAAAATATATGCCTTATAAGATATTTTTAGCAACAACTTTACATTACGGATCATCCGCTCAGTTTAAAGATGTGAGAGTGATGAATGGGCAAATTGCTGTTAGTTACTGTTCGGATACTTTAAAGAAAATGTCTGTGGAAACAAAATTGAATTTAAAGAATAATCTTCAACAAGGATTATGGGAAAAATGGATGGATAAGATAGATTTTCCAGAGGAATTCTTTGCGCTGAGTGATTATTCTAAAGCAGCAAACACGACACCGTCTTCTCCTGATTATGCAAGAAATCGGGGATTCGTGGCCAATAACGGAAACGAGTGGTCTACCCGGGTGAATTGGCCCTCCCGTACATTGAATGAAACGGGTGATCTGAAGGCTTTTTTGAATGGGATGGTGGGTCGGACATCGGAACAGTGGGAATCAGACTTGGAATATCCTTTAGTAAAAAAGAAATATGACATTCTGAGAAATTACTTGTTGGAAACTTATGACTTTGATATACAAGTTATAGGTGATATGATTTACAAATAAATTATTCTGAAATAAAAATAGATGGGGGGAGTATTGTAAAAATACTCTTCTCGCTATAGGTATGTCAATTTTGATTGTATGTAAATAAATGTGAAAAATGGAAGAAGTTATTGTAAAAGTGGAGAATTTATCTCATCGCTATAGCGTGCAATGGGCTGTTCGAGATATGAATTTTGAAATTCTGAAAAATGGTATTTATGGTTTACTTGGTTCTAATGGGGCTGGTAAATCCACGACGATGAATATTATGTGTGGTGTGTTGAAACCGACGAGAGGAAATGTCTTTATCAAGGGGATTAATATGCGTGAAAATCCCGTAGAGGCTAAACGGCATATCGGTTTTTTACCACAACAGCCTCCTTTACACGTGGATCTAACCGTGGAGGAATATCTTGAGTATTGTGCGAGTTTGCGCCACATTCCTGGTAAACAAATTCATAAAGCCGTGATTGAGGTAATGGGTAAATGTGGGATTTCTCATTTTCAAAAACGTTTGATTCGTAACTTGTCAGGGGGATATCAGCAGCGAGTTGGAATTGCACAAGCGATTATTCATAAACCGGATTTCGTGGTATTGGATGAACCAACTAATGGTTTAGATCCGAACCAAATTATGGAAATTCGTCATTTGGTAAAAGAGATTGCAGAGGAACGCACTGTCGTGTTATCCACGCATATTCTTTCCGAGGTTCAGGCTACTTGTAAGTATATCCGTATGATAGAACAAGGGAGTCTTGTATTTTCAGGGACTGTAGAAGAATTTGATAATTATATAACCCCCAGCTCCGTGTGTGTTTCTCTGATTACAAGACCTCCAGTAGAGGAATTGCAGGTGATTCCAGGGGTATTGCAAGTGGAAGAATTAGGTGGTACGAGATTCCGTCTTCATTTCGCAAATGCTCAAGAGATGATGGAGAAAGTAGTAGAAATTAGTATGATGCGAGATTGGCGTTTGAACGAAATCTATCTGGAAAAAAGTTCACTGGATACGATATTTGCCAAATTGTCTAAGAAATAATTTATTATAAAAGAATCATTCATGAAAACAATATATAAAATAGCAAAGACAGAATTACAAACTTTGTTTTATTCACCTGTAGCTTGGTTAGTCATTGTAATTTTTACGTTCCAGACAGCAATGACTTTTACAAATATGTTTGGAGGATTAGTGCGTAACCAGGCACTAGGTTATGAATTGGTTTCTGTGACGTCCAATGTCTTTTCTAATCCTTGGGGAGGAGTTTTTCCTGCTATTCAGGGGTATTTGTTCCTCTATATTCCGTTATTGACAATGGGATTGATGAGTCGAGAGTTTGGAAGTGGTTCCATTAGATTACTATATTCGTCTCCCGTGACAAACGTACAAATTATCTTGGGAAAATTCTTGTCCATGATGATTTATGGTCTTGTTCTGATAGGACTCATGCTTATTTTTGCACTTTTTGGTGCTTTTACGATTAAGGATTTTGATTTCCCTCTTGTTTTAACCGGGTTGTTAGGTATTTATTTGTTAATTTGTGCTTATGCGGCGGTGGGGTTATTTATGTCAAGCCTAACCTCGTATCAAGTGGTTGCAGCAATGTTGACATTAGCTATGTTGGGTGCGCTGAATTATGTGAAAGATATGTGGCAAGATATAGAGTTCATCCGTGATATTACTTATTGGTTATCAATTTCTGGACGTGCAGGTGAATTTGTGATGGGATTGATTTGTAGCGAAGATTTGCTCTACTTTATTATTGTAATTGTTCTGTTCCTTACTTTAGCCATAATACGTTTACAGGCTTGTCGGCAAAAGAGTCCTTGGTTATTAACCTTAGGTAGATATGTCGGGGTTGTACTGCTTGCTTGTTTTTTGGGATACTTGTCTTCTCGCCCGAACTTGATGGGATACTATGATGTGACCACGACAAAGATGAATACATTAACTCCTAATAGTCAAGATGTGATCAGTCGTTTGGAGGGAGGATTAACTATTACAAGTTATTTAAATGCTCTGGATGAGCGAGATATATGGACTGCTAGTCCTTCTCGAGTGAAAACCGATCAAGCTCGTTTTAAACAATATGTGCGTTTTAAACCGGATATTAAATTGAAATACGTGTATTATTATGACACGATTCAGAGCGTGTCACAAGATCAGCGTTTTCCTAATATGAATACGAAACAGCGAGCAAGAGAAATTATGCGGATTCATGGTTTGGATTCTAGTATGTTTTTAAATCCGGATCAAATTCGTGAGCAAATAGATCTGTCTGGAGAGGAAAATATGTTTGTTCGTTTGTTGGAACGGGAAAATGGAGAAAAGACATTCTTACGAGTTTTTGATGATATGCAACATCATCCGGGAGAATCTGAAATTACAGCTGCGTTTAAACGAATAGCGATGGAACTACCTAGTGTTGGTTTTCTAGTAGGTCATGGAGAAAGGGATATTAATCGTACGGGAGATCGGGAATATCGTGGTTTTGCCTTGGAAAAAAAATTTCGTTATGCGTTAATTAATCAAGGTTTTGACGTTTTGAATGTAAGTTTGGCAGATGACGTTCCTAGTAATATAAAAATAATTGTCATAGCCGAACTGAAAGAGCCGTTAACCGAGATAGAAGAAATACATTTAGAGCGATACATCGCTCGTGGTGGAAACCTATTCATTACGTGTGAGCCGAATCGTTCAGAAGTAATGAATGTGTTGTTAGAAAAATTTGGTGTTCAGTTATCATCGGGTACTTTGGTTCAATTGAATGAAAATTTTTCTCCAGATTTGATTGTTGCAAAACCCACTCGGGAGGCTGCAGAACTGAATTATTATTTTGATGAAATGAAACGGAATGATAGATGTCTTGCTATGTCTGGTGTTGCAGGTTTGGAATATGATGGGAATAAAGGGTATCATGTAATACCATTGTTTATAAGTGATTCTTTAACTTGGAATGAAGTAGAAACTATAAATTTCGTGGATGAACGGCCTGTACTGTCAGCAAGTATGGGAGAGATTCAGAAGTCATATGCGACTGTTTTGGCTCTTACCCGAGAAGTTTGTAATAAAGAACAGAAAATAATGATATTAGGGGATGCTGATTGTATTAGTAATGGAGAGTTAAGTATGAATCGCAGGGGGATTTCTGCTTCCAATTATGCGGTTATCATGGGAGGATTTTATTGGATGTCCGATAACGAGGTGCCTATTGACGTTCGTCGTCCGACACCCCCTGATAATATGATCTATTTAAATGAGACGAAGATTGGAGCGTGGCAGGTACTTATGACATGGATTCTGCCGGGAATACTTTTAATTATTTCTATTTTTATTTGGCTACGAAGACGAGGAAGATGAAATATAAATAAAAGGTTTAACTAGAAAATTTTTGCTAGCGAATATGAAAAAGATTAGTCAGAAATTTATTCTTGTAGCTTAGTTAGCCTAGCATAATTTTCAATGTTTTGTAATATTTCATTCTCTTTTTATTCCAACGAAAAGTCGGATTAATAATTAGTCCGGCTTTTTTTGAAAAAATAGAAATGAAAATAGTTTCGATTTAATTGTTGGTTTGACGAAAAATAAATTTGTAAGTATTGAGAATCAAAATATAGAATGATTGAAGCCATCAGATTAAATCGAAACTGTTTTTGAGATTAATTGTATTTTATTTGTTTAAGAGAGATTTTAGATTGTCAGCACAGCCCAGAGTGGATGGTTTCATGTAATTAACCTCTACAATTTTTCCGTTTTTGTCTATTAGCATGAAACGAGGAATAAATTCGATGGCATATTCTTTATAGAAAAAGGAATCGGTTCCTCCCTCTACAATAAATTGTTGCCATGCAAGGTCCTTTTCTTCGACCATTTTTTTCCAAACTTTTGTCTTTGTGTCAACTGATATACTAATAAATTCAATCCTGTTATCATCTTTAAATTGTTCGTGTAAAGTAGCTACATGAGGAATTTCTGCTTTGCAAGGTGCGCACCAAGTAGCCCATACGTCAATGTAAACCATTTTCCCTTTGAAATCTGATAGGCGAACTTTTTGACCATCAATACCAATCATTTCAAAATCGGGAGCCATTACTCCATTACGAATTTTAAAATAATTTAGATACACGTCCAATTTTTTTTGACAACCAGCAACTAAAGCCGTGTCTGTACAAATAGCTTTGTATTTATCGAAAATCTCTTGAATATTAGGATTTTTTGCTCCTTTCAGTTGTAATTCCATGTATTCTGTGGTATGTCTATTTCTGGTTGATTGATCCGAGATCACATTTTCAATTGTCTCTAGATAATGGATTGATGTGTTGCCTGTATTGGAATTGTTGCTTTTGTCCATATACCAGTGAATAACTCCGGAAATTACGTTGTAGTCAGCTTTACAAGAGTCCGTCAGGTCAATGCTTTGGATGAAAGTTATAAAATCTTGATCTGTGTTAGCTTTGGCTTGATTGGTTTGATAGTAGTCTAATCCGAGATACAGAGGTACGACGTTTTGTAGTTGAGTCCATGTCTTTCTTAATTTCTCATCAGAAACTCTTTTTAGTCTTTCTTCGGCAACACTCACATTTTCTTTTATTTTGACTTGGTATGCTTTGAAAGGAATATTTTCGACAGATGTTAACCACTTTCGTAACTGACCGAGTTGAGAGAAGGCATACTGGTAATTATTTTCAGCGGCACGATCTCCTTTGAAAATGATTCGTTTTACACCATCTTTTTGCATATTAACGGTCATGTTGATTTCATCTCCGGGTTGTAGGTAAAGAGGCATTTCCTCGCCTGCTATAGATAAAATTTCGGGTATATATTGTTCGTTTTGATAGATAAATTTTCCATTTTTTTCTATTTGTACGGTATCTATCTGTTTTTTTCTGCCTACCCAATAGGACAGATATATATTTTCATCTTCATGCTGTTTGACTGTACCTTGGATTTTTATTTGTGCGTGAATCGTGTTAACTATTCCACTGAATAGTATGAACAGAATAATATATTTTTTCATGATATGTAAAGAAATCTGTTATTTTAAATATTGAGCAATCTTTTCTTCTAATTCTTTTCCTCTTAGGTCTTTTGCAAGGATGCCTCCTGTTGGATCCAGTAATATCGTGTGAGGAATTGCTCCTACCACGTATGTTTTAGATGCTTCTTTATTTTCATCGATCATTTGTGGCCAATTCATTTGTAGCTCCTTGATCTTTTTTTGCCAGGCATCTTTGTCTTGATCAATAGATATGCTGACAATCTCCAAACCCTTCTCCTTGTATTGATGATATAGTTGTTTTAGTTCCGGCATTTCAATACAGCATGGTTTACACCATGATGCCCAAAAATCAATTAGCACATATTTACCTTTACCTGCATAATCGGATAAACGGCTAGGTTGGTCTTGCATGTTTACTGCAATCACATCTTGGAATATCTTGCCTACAGCTACGGCTTTGTACGTGTTTATCCGTTTGGAAATCTGTTGCATAAGGGGATGGTGGAGGCTTATTGAATCGGCTTTTTCAACCACATCGACGAGTAAGCGATCCGGTAGTCCCATAATTTCCATGAGTAAACTTTTACCTGCCGGATTATTAATGTTTTCTTTGACAAATTCTAGCGAAAGTAGTCGCATTTCTCGCATATAACTTTGACTATTTTTGTCTAGGGAATCTAGCGTGTTACGTGTTAGTTGTCCGGCTTGTTCCAAACGGTACATTTCTTCGGAAGATTGCCTCATTTTGTTGTAGGGAATATACCAGCGATTGAAATGCTGTTGCAAGAGTTCGTTGTTAGGAGTTCCTGCAATTAGCGTGTTCCCCTGACTGTCAGAAGTGATCTTGATATTGCCCTCTTCCAATATGAATTGAGTTGTCCATGCAGATTTCCCCTGTTCGATGATACTCAATAAGGCGGTTTGAGGAGAGACAGAGGTTTGTGCGAACTTGAATTCTCCTTGATTAATTATGGTTGAATCAATGGACTGCGGTCTCATATTTTCTTCTTCAATGATTTGTAAATACACGGTTTTACCGTTCCATTTTGATTCAATTTTTCCTTGTATAACACAAGCAGGCTTACCACAGCCGGCATAACCAAAAGTAAGGAATAATGCGATGTATATTATAAAATTTTTCATCATTAATGTTTTAATAAATATTTTGTTGCATAGCTCCATTGGATAATTCAATCTCGTTCTCTCTGATCGGGAATGCGTATTTTCTAGAGTTCTTTTTCAATGTATAAATAATTGGTTCCTCTTTATCATAGATGGCTGTGGAACTGATGCGGTAGAATGTTCGGGTAACGTCTGCGATGTCGTCATTAGGGTCTTCGTTGTTATTTAGCCTACGAAGGTCGAACCAACGTTGAGAGAATGGCATTTCTCGACGTCTTTCTTCTAAAATTTGACGGATGGCTTCCGTTTGATTATTTGCTTGAAGCTTTACCCATTTACCGGGAACCATACGTTTAGCTCTTAATGTGTTTACAGTCTCTATCGCTTGGGTGTAATCACCTAAACGTGCTTGACTTTCAGCTTTGATCAAATACATCTCAGCGGTAGTTGGTCCGCTAGGAATATGGTTCATAGAAAAGAATGTGTATACCGGATAAGGGTAATCGCAAAGGTACATATCCATCACTCCTTCAGTAAAGTGGTATTTGTAACGAAGGTCATGCTCCGTGTCATATAAATCCTGTAAATCTTCACTTGGGAAAAATAGAGTTGATACATTTGTCGAGTACAGGAATTTCATATAAAGTGTTTCTTTCCATTCAATCCGTTTGGTATATATATCGGCATCCCATTCGAACGTGGTCGGGAAATTAATTCCTATACCCATTGAATCTTCCTCACCCATTTCAGTGTTGTAATCCACTAATGTACTGTATTCTGTTAGAGCATCATTTGCATGCTTTAGTGCATTGGTATAATCATTACGGTTCAGGTAATATCGAGCCATGAAACCGTTAATGCCGGCTGTGTTGGCTCTCCAATGTTTACATTTACCATCTTGTATTAATGTGGTTTTGCATTTAAGGGCCTCTTGTAAATCAGATTCGATAAATTTGTATGTATCTTCAAGAGTTCCTCTTCCTGCGGATTCTTCAAAACTTGTAGATCTTTTCAAAGGTATGCCGGGTTCAGTCTTTGTGGCATCCGTGTAAGGTAGACTATAAGTGTTTACAAGATTCCAATGGCTGTAAGCTCTAATGAAATGGGCCTCCGCTTTTAGCCTAGCTTTGTCTTCATTACTACCTTCAACATCGTTCAAGCAAGAGAGTACCATGTTTGCCCGGAAAATCTTACTGTATTCGCCTGATTTATTGTATCCGTCCCCGCCCCAGAAGACATCACTTCCATTAGCTAAATTCTCGTAGTCCCACAAATAGCTTTGAAGGATTTGGGTTGGTCCGGGAAAGAACATCGGTTGAGCATCATATAATGCGACAGGAAATCCGTAGTCATCATGCCCGCATAGTGCAGCTTTATTGGGTTCTTCGCAAAAATCAGTATATTTAGCTAGGATAGCATCTAACTGTTCAATCGTGCTAACAGGTAGACGTGTACTTTTGGAGGGTAATTCGTCCAAAAAGTCATCACAAGCGGTGAATAGAATGATCCCACAGATGATGGATGCTATTTTTCTTGATATTTCAATTGCTTTTTTCATGGCTTCTTGTTTTAGAAATCTAACTTAAATCCAAAAGTGTATTGAGGCTGCAAACGATAAGTCCCTAATGGTGTTTCCGGGTCCTCATCATATTTGTTATTAGTAATCACGAACAAGTTGTTAGCTTGAGCGTAGAGACGTAAAGAGGAAATACCGATTTTTGCTAATAATTTAGCCGGTACATGGTAGGTCAGGTTGATTTCCTGTAGACGAACGTGATTCGCCTTATCTGCTAGATAGTCCAGGCTCTTGTACATGGGAAACCATGTGCTATACGTCTTTTCCACGTCGTTTTGGGGTAACGGTAACATCTTCATCGGATCACAATTCAGAACTTCTGAATATCTGGCGTTGGGTAATGCCTTTGCGCTGACATCCGGGTAGTTAAACGAATGATGGTTGAATACATGGCCGAATTTGCCCGTGATGATAAAGGAAAAATCAAAATTGTAAATCTTGAATTGATTGGTAAATCCTAGCGTGTAGGGTGCTACTTTCGTGCCCATGTCTAGCATGTAGGTTGTGGCATCTCCTTTGGGAAATCCGTCTGCAAAAGCGAAAAGGGTGTCTTCGTCTGGACCTTGCACCATGGGTTGCCAATCCGGAGATTCTGCGGTTCCTACATTATGAATTCCTGCGTATTTGTAAGCCCATAAAGTTTGTGAATTTTTTCCTTCTACGTAGGCACTGGTGGCGTCTCCGTAAGCTAGGTCGGAAGAAGTGTAATTCTGTTTGAATAGTTTTGTGATCTTGTTACGGTTCCAAGCGAAATTCAGATTGCCTTGCCATTCTATATTTTCTGTGATGGCAAGTGTGGTTCCGATTTCTAATTCGATACCATGATTCTGCATGGCAGCATTGTTAAACTTCTGGCTGGTCGTCCCGTTAATGGAAGGGATAGAAATTTTAGCTAGTAAGTCTTTCCCGTCTTTCCGGTAATAATCCAGTTTCCCGAGTAGTTTCCCAGCAAATATGGAATAATCAAATCCGATATTGAGAGTCCCTACTTTCTCCCAACGGAGAGTCGGATTACCGAAACTGGCGATAGTGGCTACGTTCTCGTTCGTGTAAAGGTCCGGGGTAGATTGTAGTGAAATCAAGGGTCTAAAAGAAGTACTATTATCTACGTTACCGTTATAACCATAGGTTACACGTAAAGTTAGGCGATCCAACCACTCGATACTTGTCATGAATTTTTCCCGATAGAGTTGCCAGCGGAGTCCTATTGACCAGAATGGCGAATAACGGTATTTGGGATCGTCTGTGATTAAGTTCGAGGCATCCGTGCGGACGCTACCCGATAACGTGTACTTGCTATCGAATGTGTATGCGACATTGCCATATAGAGAGAAGTATCGGCTAGTCAGATAAGAATAACTGGGCGTGTAGTAAAATGTTTTGTTATAGCCCATCCAGTCCTTCACGGTTGTCCCGTTGGGGAATGTTCCTACTGTTAACCGATCATCATTATACCCATAAACAGTCGGGGAGGCAGTTCCTTTGATAATTGTATTGCTTATCTCTGTTCCGGCGATAGCATCGATTTCATGTTTGTCGAATCTTCTACTAAAATTCAGTTGATTACGGAAATTATACCCGGTTGTCCGGACTTGACGCTCTTCGAGTATATCTCCTTTCATCAGGTTCGGGGTGACGGTTCCGTCGGTCTTATTCCATGTCGATGATGTGTTCACAAGATTCCTGACGTAATATGAACCTTCTTTGTATAGATTTCGGCTTTCGTCTTGTAAAATTTCATACTGTACTTTCGCATCATAAGAAAGTCCTTTCAATAATTGCAAGGTAATTCCTGCCTGCAAACGAATATTTAGTTTTTGCGTGGTAAGATCACGGTTATCCATTTCTGAAAGAGGGTTATAACTCCAGTCTGAATAAGGGAATTTTTCAACAGGGACTTGGTTCTCAATGATAGGTTGGTAATAATCGTTAATAACATTCAGATAATCTCCGTTTTCGTCTATCAGCATATCATAGGGAGAAAGAGCTTGGATCGTGGCTAATGAGCAACCGTTATTATTGTCTTTGCTATAATGTAACATTCCGGAAAGGGAGAAGTCCATCCATTTCGTGATCTTGGCAAAATTTCGGTAGTTTAGCATATATTCTTGTGAATCCGTATTTTTGAATTGGGATTGATGGTCAGAGAACATAAAAGAGAATATATTGCTACTACGTTGTGAAGCGCTTGATACGGTAAGGTTATATTGTTGGCTTAGAGGTACGACCAGCATATGATGCTTGATTTGGCCACGATTGTCATTCTTGCGGAGGGCATTTAAAATATCGTTTTTCTCAATTTCTGTGATATTCCCCAGACGGTATTCATTTAATGCTGTTAACCCTTGAGAATAAGCCATGTAATAATCTCGTTGCAGATTACCGTTATTCTGGGTGGTACTCCAACGGTCAAAAGCCATTTGCTCGTAATCTATTGTTTCGGAAGAACTAGCCAAAGGATTAACGTAATTGAGATCCAATTTTGGGCTGAATTTTACGAAGCCACTTAGTTCTACTTTCAACCGATTACCAGCTTCGGCTTTTTTTGTGGTCACTACGATAACCCCGTTGGCGGCTCTGGCTCCCCAAATAGAGGCGGCAGCAGCATCTTTTAGTATCGTAACGCTTTCAACATCATTCGGATTGATACTGTTAAAACCACCTTCCACGGGAAAGCCGTCAACGACAAGCAGGGGTTGTGCGTTTGCGTATAGGGACGTTTGTCCTCGTATTTCAAAAGTTGGGTTCCCCTCCGAATCAAGAGTAGATGCCAATCCCGCAGTTGTTCCGATTAACCTTGAAGCAAAGTTTGTTGTAGGTTTGTCCAATTGCTTTTTTGAAATAACGTTGATAGATCCTGTCGCGCGTTCTTTGGGTAAGGATGAATATCCAGTGACCACTACTTCTTGAAGATCCTCGGAGGCGGCTTCTAGTGTAATTTCTATTAATTTGTCTTTTTCGTCAACAACAACTTCTTGTGTTTGCATACCGACAAATGAAAATACCAGTGTCGTTTTTCCTTTTTGGGGGAGCATAAAACCAAAAGTTCCATCGTGGTGTGTGGCTACGCCTTGAGTGGTACCTTTAATTAAAACGGTCACTCCCGGAAGAGGTAGACCTTCCTTGTCCCGTACCATACCTCGGATTTCCCGTTTGGTATCCTGTTCCTGAGGTAAGGCGAATTTGGACGAGATCATGACGATCTTGTCTTCTACACGGTAGCCTAATCCTGTTTCTTTTAAACAAGTTTGTAAAACAACATCCAGATCAGTTTGATTAAAAAAGATCGTTATTCGTTTTTGTTTTTCCAGCAGGTTATCACTATATGCAAAGTGATAACCAGTTTGTCGGGAAATCTCTTCGAATATTTCCGGTAGTGTTGCGTTTGTCAGCGACAAACTTAATTTCACTTGTGCATTGGTACTGCCCATTACGGTTGAGAAGCCCAATGTCAGTAAGCATACGACTAATTTCATCATCACGCAAATCTTTTTTATCATGCTGGAACTTCTTCCAACATCAAATTCTTGATTCTTTTTCATAACTTTGTGTTTGAATTAATAATATGACCCTACGCCAATAGGGAATTAATTGATTACTTACAGGGAAGTAGTGCTAATACTTTCCTGTTTTTCATTCTGGTTTTATAATAATTTCTTGATCATTTGTTTCACATTTTACACGGGCAATATTTTCGATGATATGTAATATTTTCTCTATATTTTCGTATTTGGGTAAATTTGCTGTTAAACGTATTGGTTGAGCATCCTGACGAATAGTGAGGCGAACATTATACCAGCGTTCCAAATCCCGGGCAACTTCTTGTAAGGGTTTATTCTTGAATACGAACCTTCTTTCTTTCCAACTTGTATAAGTGGCGATATCGACCGCATGTACGATCATGCCTGAATCTGTTAATAAGGCTTGTTCTCCGGGGGATAATATCACTTGTTTCTCTTCATATATTGCTTTGATCTTTCCTTTGGCGAGTGTTGCATGGTGCGATTCGTCGGGATAAGCTGAAATGTTGAATGAGGTCCCTAAAACGTTGATTTGTAAATGTTCTGTTTCAACAATGAAAGGCATGGAAGTGTCTGCGGTGACTTCAAAATAAGCCTCTCCTTTTAGCTTGACTCTTCGGTCTTTTCCTGAAAAATAACTGGGATAACTTAATTCAGTTTCCGCATTTAACCATACTCGTGTTCCGTCTGCCAATACCAGAGCATATTCTCCACCTCTGGGCACTTGTAGTAAATGGAAACGTGGAGAGCCGGAGGATTCTGTATGTTTGTAAACAAGTTGTTTTCCATCGCTCTTGAAATCCTCGTGTTCAAGTCTTTGAGAGGAATCTGTCGTGTTTAATTCCAGCGTATTTCCGTCTTCCATTACCAAGCGGACTGTAGGGTTCGATATGTTTTTATGCAGGGATACGGGAATGTTCGTTTGAGGGGAATTTATGCGTAAAAAGGTAATAATTCCGATGCATAGAATTAAGATTGCAGCATAAGGTAATAAACGATAGAATCGGTTATTGGATTTTGATTTTAACCGAGGTTCTACTTTTTCCCATCCTTCAATAGCGTTGAATTGTGTGTATCTTGAAAAATGTTGTGATTGATAAGCAGGATCTTCTAGGTGTTGAAAAAGTGTTTGATTTTCTTTTCTTTTTTTCAACCATTTATTTAATTCCGACCGCTTCTCTTCGTCTATCAAGTCAAAGAGAGAGAGAAACATCAGGTGCGCTATCTTTTTTCTTTCGGCTAATTTCATTTTTTCTTTTTCTTATAAAGCAAATGAAAAGGAAAAAGGATGACAAAAAAATGAATTAATTTATAGAAAAAATTGCGACAGCCAGAGGGTAAAGGTGTTTTAGCCTGTCTTTCAGTATTTTCTTTGCTCTTTGGCGTTGTGTCTTTATCGTGGATTCAGCGATCTCTAGAGTTTCCATAATTGATTTCGTACTTTTCCCTTCAATGTAACTCATTTTGAAGATGCGCTTACATTCGGTTGGAAGTTCTTCAATAGCTTGAAATATTTCCTCGAATACCTCTGTTTCAATCTGAAATTCTTCATAACTGTTATCTTCCTCGGAAAGAAAGTTTTTCATCTTTTCCCGAATTGCAGCTTGGTTCCGGTTGGTCTTCAAAAAATTTATTGCTTTGTTATACACGCTTCCGTAAAGATAGGATTTAACAGCTAGTAAACTGTCAAAAGAGTTCCTTTTTTCATAAAACCAGGTAAAGACTTCCTGAACAATATCTTGAGCTGCTTCTTTATCGCAGACATATTTGTCTGCAAAATAACACAATGAGTTGTAAAATTGGATAAAGACGTATTCGAATGCTTGTTTATCTTTTGCATTCAAGCGTTCTATTATTTCTTTTTCACTTTTCTCCATGAGTTAAAGCTTTTTTCTCGTTTCGACCGGAATTCCTTCTGCAAATGTATATTAATAAATTTCTTTTTTTAGTACTTTACACAAAAAAACAGTAAGTGAGATTTTTATTATTTATTTTGTCTTTATAAAAGAAACCCTTTTCTTGGTTCTTTACTTAGAATCGGAAAAGGGTCTTTGTGATTTTCGAAAAATATTGTCTTTTAAAAGTAATCAGATGTAGATTTAACGTTTAAATCCTTCAAAGACACGAGCTTTTTCTTGTGTCACTAATTCTCCGGTCATGGTGAGTGTATTGGAGTGGAATGAAGGTGAGATGTTTGCCGATACATTATTTGAACCCCGGTGAAGAGTAAGGCTGACTTGTGCGGAAATGCTGACTCCTTGGACGAGAAAGCTATAAATGATACTTCCTTTTTTATCCTTTTTCATCCGGATGTCTGAAACATTGCCTTCTACGGTAAAACCACCCAACCCGTTTTGAAGTGGGCGAGGGGTGTCAAAACTTACTTGCACCGTGGCTTTTTTGTTTGCCATGGAAATGAAATTTTTGATTGAACTGACATTTGCCGATCTACCTCGCTTGAAGATCAGTCGATTGGCCTCTAGTACGAACGTGTTGTTTTCTAAAGCACGAACAGCGTCTTGGTACAATTCTTCTTTTACTTTTTGTTGAGCGATTTTACGCTCTTGTCTGGTTTGCGTACGTTTTTCCTTTGCCGTCATTTTGTTTTGAGCGGTAAGAGGCGCTAGTGAGCCTAGCACTAGGGCTAATGCGATGAGTGTAGTGATGTGTTTCATAATACTTTATGTTTTATTGCTTTTCTACGGGGAAAAGAATAATGATGTTTTATAAAATACTGTTTTTGTGGTGTCGGATGGCGATAACAACTTAAAGATGTCGTATCTTCGCATATAGTAAATAATAAATTGAAATAAAATGAAAGATCAACATCAAGTTCTGCATAAATGCTTAACGGAGGATGTTCCGGCATTTGTTTTGACGGGAAAAGACGTGTGTGCGATAGCGACATTAAAGACGTACTTGCAGACTGCGATTGAAAAGGGATGTAGTGATGAATTCGTTAATGATATGGTATTAGTATTGCGGGAATTTGAGCGGTTTCAGCATGAAGAACCAAAGAAAGTGAAGATACCGGATTGATGTCGACTTGGGGAGAATAGGAGGAATCCTATCTTGAACGACGAAGTTAAATTTTACATGGGCAAAGTAACAAAAAGTCTTTTGATACGTACATATTACAATAAGTAAATATATCCAGACAAAATAATCAAGTTGAAAAAAATATGAACGAAAACAAAAGATTACCCGAAAAATTCTTCGATGTATTAAAACATGAAGGTGTTGTAACTGTTATGTCATGGGGTGTTGAACCTCATATTGTTAATACATGGAATTCTTATATCGTGGTTACAGACGACGAACGCCTTCTCATCCCAGCCCACGGTTTTAGGAAGACTGAAAAGAATGTTAATGTGAATAACAAAATAAAACTGGCATTAGGTAGTAGAGAAGTTTTAGGCTATAAGGATTATCAGGGAACAGGTTTTATTGTCACGGGAACGGCTCGATATATCAGTTCTGGTGATGAATATGAATATATGAAAAAGAAATTTCCCTTTCTTACTAGGGTATTTGAAGTTACCGTAGATAAAGCGACACAGATGCTATAAACGTGAAATTATGAATAGTTTTTATTTCATGGCAGGAAATTGTAACATCATGCGGTCAACATCTGTTGTAATTTCGATGAAAATAGGGGACACTCTCGCTTCACTCTCGGTACAATTTCGGTACATCTTCGCTCATGAGCGAAGATGAAGCGTGGGTTCACCTCAAGTATGTCGGAGAAGAATACTTATTTGAATATTATTTCAATGGATCTACTTACTTTGTAATATTTTAGCAGACCTCCTTCTTGGGAAGTTTACAAGCATTTCAAATTTGGCGTGTGTCGCTAAAATTGAATTCTGCTTCACACGCCATTTGATCTAAAACCTTACTTTACTTCCGTTATCTCCCTCGTCGACGCAACCAGATCACGAGAGCTAAAATAATCATTAACGCTGGGATGATCCATCGCAGAATAATTGTCCACGTGGAGGCCTCTTTTTCGCTGAGATAAACTAAGTCATCAGGAGGGGTTGGACGGCGCACGTCAATAGGTACTTCTTCGTCGGACAACCAGAAGAAACTACCCGGGATTAATGTGAAGTTGCTGGCCCGGATTCCCTTGTGGCCGGAACTCAATTCACCGTTACTGATACAATCTGCATCTCCAAATACCATTACTTTTTGTGTCCTTCCGTTCACCTTGCGAGTTAGAGCCAAGGTCGTGTTATAACGTTGTTGCACTTCCCCTAGGTCCGGATTCAAGCGGGCCGTGTCGTCTACGAAATCGGTGGTTTGCATTTCGTTCCACACCAGCGAGTCGGTCTCGAATAGCGGTATTGCCTTGTATCCTTTCTCTGGGTTAAATTCCAAACCGGACACTCCGGGATTTACCACTACATACTCCAATTTAGCCATCTGATCGAAGTGGTAAATCAATTCTTGTCCCTCTTTCGTCGGTTTTACTACCACTAGGTCGGGTGCGTGATCTTCCGAGATGCTCACCAATTGCCCGGGTACCAATTTTACGCCAAACTCGGCCAATAGTGGGTCCATATATTCCTTGCGTTTGGGTTCGCTTAAAATCATTAAATTACCACCGCGAGCGATATATTGATCTAGATTCGTTTTTTGAGTAGGGAGTAGTTCGCTTCTCATCTCGGCGATCACCAAGATATTAATGTCTTTCGGGATCGGGCTATTCAGGTTTACTTCCTCTACATCGAAGCCTTGATTCAACAAGGAGTTACGGAAGGGTTTGTCCCAAGTGAAAGTATTGTAATCTCGGTCGCCGATTTTTTTCACGTCCCGTTCGCCGTGGCCTGTCAAGAATCCGACTTTCGGTAATTCCATCACTAAACGTTTGAAAGCGGCCGTGATCTCTGTTTCGAATGGATGATGATACATATCGTTATATACACGCAGGAATGTCTTTTCCCCACTTTCCCGTTCCAGTAAACGCACGAACCTGTTGCCTTCCGGCCACAAATCAATCTGCTTGCGGATGGTTGTCGGTGCGAGGAACATCGTGGAGTCCAAATGATAACCTTTCACAATCTCTTGGAACCGTTCTTGCGTGTTTTTATCCGGCCATCGCTCATCTTGTCGAGGGTCAATGACCGTGTCGTAATAGTACACGTATTTCATCTTGATTTCCGGTTTAAAGCGCACGTATTGGCGGAACCGTTCTTGATCCTGCTTTACCTGTGCAGGCATGGCCGTCCACAAGTCGTTTAAATCCAAAGCATTCACGTATGTCGTGATTGTTAAACCGCCTTTCATCTTCGCCACCACGTCTTGACTATTCTCCGTCAGCGTGTTTGATTTCGTTGCCGTGGCATCATAATAGGTCATCAATGCCGGGCGGGAAGAGAAATATCCGATTACGCTGGCGATCAACAATACACTTGCGTACTTTCCGATCGTCATTGTCCAAGGCGCTTTCTGGCGGTTTGCTTGTAAGCGGATTACCGTTAAAACTAAGAACAAGGCTGATACCGTGATGAAATAAATCACATCTTCGCTGCAAATCAAACCGCGAATAAATTCCCCGGAACGTCCCGAGATGGAAAGCCAGTAGGTGATTTCTCGTACTAACTCGAATTCCTGCCACAAATTTTTCACGTAACTCAATAAACCGAGTACAACCAGAGTCATGATAGCTGCTACCACTTGGTATGACGTCAAACTCGACATAAATAGACCTACTGCGGCATAAGCGCAAATCAAAAAGTAGAGACCCAACAAACCGGACAAAACCATTGGAAAATCGAAATCTTTAATTGTGAAAGAGCCGAACAATGCGATGACCAGTAATACAAAAATTAGTGCCAACCCGTAGATCATCATCGAGAGATATTTCCCAAGGATAATTTGCCAATTTGTCACGGGTGATGAGTACAACAACTTGATTGAACCACTACTTAATTCCCGGCTCATCAACCCCATGGTTAAAAGCGGGATGTAAAGGTAGAGGTAACCTTGTACAGTCGTGAATAATCCACCCCAAGGACTGGCAAACAATCTGGTCGTGATCGATGATACCGGGTAACCCAGTTCTTGGGATTGTACATACGATTCTATATTCCCCATGAAATTTGTTACCGTCTGGAAGGCAAAAATCACAAGAATCAACCATGCTATTGGTGAATAAAAGAGCGTTTGCAGCTCCATTTTTGCTATCTTGAAAATCTTTTTCATTTCTATCTTTTTCTTTATGGATTACGTTATTTTTTTGATAACTCTGCAAATATGGCATCCAGCGAACTTTTCTCCATGTTCAATTCATTTAACCGCCAGCCACGGGTTGCGCTCACCTCGGCTACCCTTTCCAATGCCTCCTGTGCATCGGTAAAGTGAAGGCGGTACCTTGTTCCTCCTAATTCTTCCACTTGAAGTACACCCGGGATTCCGGATCGTAAATCTTCCACTGGTGGGCGGGCGATCAGTGATACTTCCACGGTACTAGGGACGATATAATTATCAAACTCGTCCACGCTACCGGAGAATACCAGTGTTCCCTGCTCGATCATACGAATGTATTCACATGTGGCCTGCACTTCCGGTAAAATATGGGTGGAAAGGATTACTGTACGATCTTGGGCAATATCCTTGATTAAGTGGCGTACCTCTACGATTTGGTTGGGATCCAGACCATTCGTCGGCTCGTCCAGCACGACTATGGCGGGTTCATGAATGATGGCTTGGGCTATACCCACTCGTTGTTGGTATCCACCGGAAAGGTTGTGAATCACTCGTTTACGAAAATGAGAGATACCGCAGCGATCGAGAGCTTTATCAATAGCCTTGTTTACCTCTTTAGAGGGGACGTCCCGCATGAAGGAACAATACTCCAAATACTCTTCCACTGTCAAGTCCATTTGCAGTGGTGGTTGCTGTGGCAGAAAGCCGATATGGCGTTTGGCTGCTACCGGGTTCTCCCGCATATTGATCCCTTTGATATGGACGCTTCCTTCTGTTTGCTTGAGAACACCGCAGATGATATTCATCATCGTTGACTTGCCGGCCCCGTTGGAACCTAATAGGCCGTAAATGCCGTTTTTACTAATTTCTAAACTGATGTCCCGCACCGCCCATTGAACGCTATAGCGATGAGACAGTCTCTCTACTTTTAAGATCGACTCTTCCATAAATTCTTAAATTAACTTGTTACAATGATTTATTTAATAATACTTCCAATTCAAACTCTTTTTCTTGGGCATAATACCCCCCTTGAGGTGGCTCTTTTGTGTTGTTAAGCCACCACTTGTCAAATCTTGGTTGGAAGGGGATTCCGAGAGTAGAACCCCCATTTTTTTAATTGTACATGATTTCTCCTATTTTCTTTAAATCCACTTTGTATTTGGTTAAAAACCAGCTGTGTAATATGTCATATTTACGCTTTAGTAAAGGGTATTTCGTGAGATAATCACCCCATTCACTTGCGGTACGGGTGATCATGGCATACATAAAATGTTGCAAGTCTTGCTCTGAATCTACTAGTTTGGTTTGATAATTTACATACAAACACCAATCAAAGATGTATTTATTTTGATAAGCGAACCACATTGGCATAAAACCTCGTGCCAAGGCAAAATCCGGATCATCCGGATTCTCGGGATCATAATCTTTGGCGGCCCGCGTGTAGTCGCTCACCTTGTAAAATTCCTCCGGGAACTCTAAAGTTCCCTTGGTGCGCCAGTAATTCCACAAGCACAATTGCAACTCGTTCTTTTTGGCTCGTTTCTCTTCTGAGGACAAATTTTTCAATTCCTCCGAGCAATCATTCACGTAAAATGATTGGCCATCGTTTCCCATGGTTGCGTACGCCCGTGTGCCATAAGTCGTTTCCATGGATTTAGCCACCATGATTTTATAAGGCATATACTTTGCGTGAAACTCCGTAAGATAGAGGTCGAACCAAATATCTTCCAAAAAATCCAATACAACATCCATGCATAAAGGATCAACTTTTTCATAAATGTAGCTGTTGTTGGTTTGTGATAGGCCGTATATAAAATCTGGTTGAGTGTATTCATACAGGATATAACTCTTATATGAGTTGTAATACTCCACGATCCGGTCATCTGCCGGGGATTCCCCTTGCGGTAACACGTAATCCTGTGGTAACGTTCCCACGTTGCCCACCTTATCCTCGTCCGTGCAAGCCACGCATCCGAACAGACATAAGGTAATCAAATATAAATTTATTTTTTTCATCTCTATTACATGATTAAACGGTTATTTAAGTACGCCTTCTCTTTCCGGAGCCTTAGCGGAAGCATTTTGTACCAACTGAATGTTTTTGTTGACAATATCCAACGGGAAAGGCAAAGTGTACATTGGGTCCTTCTCCTTCAAGGTATAGATCCTGTATTGGTCTTGTTGTCGTTGTTTAAACTCCCGGCTGATGGATGGCATCCCGTAGCGGCGCAGGTCGAACCAGCGGTGAAACTCATAGCACAATTCCAAGCGGCGTTCCTGACGGATTTTCTCCAATAAACCCGTCGTGCTTGTTTCGTCCGTGTAACCCACGATACGATGGCGACGTAACTCGTTCAAGTCAGCCAAAGCCCCACTCTCATCCTTGTTTGTGGTCGATAGCATTCTGGCCTCTGCTCTCGTTAGGTATGCTTCCGAAATTCGGATGGCATTTCCCGGGGTATTTGCACCGCTATTATTGCCGAGTTCTCCCGGACAGAGTTGTTTGTGTACCCAGGTCGCATCAATCGGGAACCAAAAGTCTCGACGTTTATCGCCTGCCGTAAATCCGGTCAGTAGTTCCCCCGTCGGACACAAGGACGGATCAATGTAAGTCCTCCCGTACAGCCACTCCACCTCGGAGAGATCGTATCTAGCCAAGCTGAATTCTTTTTCCCCGTGGCTCATCTTCGTGTAGTCGCTTAGTCCCTCGGCAGATTCAATGGCTTGTGTGGCTGCCGTGATAGCTTTGTCGTATTCCTCCATGTAGAGGTAAGCCCGGGCCAGTAGAATGTCGACTGTTGTCCCGTTCAGCCGGTAGTTGCCTCTTGTCTTCGGGTGTTTTGCAAACAATTTGGACGCTTCTTCCAGGTCGGCTACAATCTGGTTATACACCTCTTCCACTGTACTCCGGGCGATCCCATTTTCTACTAGGGCGGCTGTCAATTTTAAAGGTACGCCTAAGGCTTTTTTGTTGTAATTATAAGGTTCCCCGAACATATTCACGATCCGGAAATAACCGAAAGCACGTAAGCCCAATGCTTCTGCCCGAATCAGATCTCGATCCCGTTGTGTTCCGACTGCATCCCCCACGCCGTCCAAAACAGCGTTGATCCCCATGATCTGTGTGTAGGTATACTCGTAGCCGTCATCCGGGGAGGCTCCATTCTCCAGTTCCCACATATCCGGCTGCCAGGTAAAGGTGCGGATTAGGGCTGCCGGCCCCCAAATGTAATCTCCTGTCGGTAATTTACTTTCGTTAACCTTCAAATCATTATCCAGATAGTAAAGCACGTTATAATTATACTTGGATGTTTTGTACATATACATCATTAGCAGTTCGCTGTAATCTGTCGTGGTGGTTGGGATGGTCTCGTCCTGCGAGGACTCTTCCAGAAAATCCGAACAAGCCCCCAGCATCAGCGAGAAGATCAAGTTCAGCACGATATATATATTTCTATACTTTCTCATCTCTTTATCTCTTTATTCGTTAATTATTAGAACATCACTTGCACGAAGAACGAAGTCACCCGGCGGGTCGGCCAGTTGCCCGTTTCCGGGTCCAGCCCGTCCCATTTTTTATCGGATACCCACATGAAGGGATTCGTCATGCTTAACTTCAATTGTAAATGACTTAATCCTATCGAATTCAACGCCTTCTCGCCAAAATTGTAGGCTAACGATAGAGAACGGCAGCGGATAAAGTCTGTGTTAGCAACCCGTGCATCAGATTGATTATACATCACGTAGGAATTTTCACCTGATCTGTAATTCGCTGCTAAAACCGTATTTTCCGGGAAAGAGATAATATCGGTTCGACTACCTATACTGGGAAGTGAGGGAATATTCGTTTTGTCCCCTACTTTTTTCCATCGCTTCAACAATTTCTTGGATGCGTTCTGATGTGGAAGAGGCAAACCGTCTTTACTTGTTGTAGCCTCGTAGAGATTAGGTAAACGATTGTGTCCTCCCCATTGCACTGCGAACAGGGCATAGAGCGTGATATTTTTATACTTGAACATGGTGTTCAATCCACCCGAGAAATCCGGGGTGAATTTACCCGAGTTTACCATGAAATCCTTGATGTCTTCCACGGATTCTAAATCCATGTATTTGAATCGGGGACGGCCGTACTCTTGCTCCAGTTGGTCGAACACGTAAGAATAGAACGTGGAGAAGGCCTCGCCGTCAACGATACAATTACCGTCTAGGTAATCGTCCAGCAGATTTGTCCGACTGTTTTTTGTTACTTTGTTCTTGGTTCGTGATGTATTCAAAGACAGTTGCCACGTGAAATTTTTTGTCCTCACTGGTATCACGTTGATCACGAAATCATACCCGGAATTCTCCATCGTGGAACCGGAAATAATCCCGTTGGCTACTCCGTTTTCCAAAGCAACCCCTTTGGATGAGAGTACATCGCTGGTCTTTTTAAACCAGTTGAAATTGAAATTTACTCTACCATCAAGGAAGGCGGCATCAATACCCACGTTCCAAGTCTTGGTCTTTTCCCAGCCGAGATCCGGGTAAGGCAAGGAAACAATTTCCAACCCGTAAGAATTATATAAATATTCGTACACGTCAGTAGCGATCAATTCCGGAGATACCGTATTTACCGTATTTCCTTGATACCCGTAGGAACCATAAAGGTCCAAGTTGTTCAACCACCAGTGTTTGCCGATAAAGTGTTCGTTGACAACCCTCCATTTCAACCCGGCCGACCAGGTTGGTTGGAAACGTTTATTCTTATCTTGACCGAAACGATTGGATGCATCGAAACGTCCGCTTAGGTTCAACACGTAGCGATCATCATAAGTGTAAACAGCCATTGCGTACTCGCTTAGCGTGTTTTCTATGCGATTTACCACGGTATGAGTTCCTGAAACTTTATCAATATTATCCCTGTAATATTGACTGCCTCCATATTGATAATACTCGGTCGGCGGGATGGCAAACGTTTCTCCCCGGTCGGGCATATATCCCCAGCGTGTGTTGGATTCTCCTTTGGTTTTGGAAGAGTTGGTCTCGATTCCTGCCTGCAACGTGATCCGGTGTTTAAGATTAAACGTCTTGTTGTACACCAGTGCGTTCCGGGTTGTGATGGTCGACACGTTTGTCAAATCCGTCTCTAGCAAACCTCCCATTGGTAAGGGGGTAGAAATCGTCTCTACACTGTTGGGGGCCACGGAACCATACTCGTATCCCCGAATCTCTGAAATATAGTAGGAACGTTCCGTGGCATACTTTTTCGAGTCGGAAGAAGAGGAAGAGTAGGAAAACATTCCTTGGTATTCCAGATCCCCGAATAACAGCCACCGTAAATCGAAAGTGGCTCCCCACGTACGTGTATTATTCTCACTTCCCGTGTGTGCTTGCTCGTTGAGAATATTATAATTGTATGTTGTCTTACCTTGTACGGCATCGCTATTACGGCCGGATTTTTCATGATATAAAAGGGGGCCGTCTTCGTTATAACAAGGGATCACTCGGGAGGTATTGTAAGCATACGAGAAAGGATCTACCCCGTAGGCAAAACCGTCCACTTTACGCATACTGCCGTTTACCGTCATGTTCACGGTTAATTGTTCCCAAAGTCGGACTGTGGTGTTCGATGCTACAGTAAATTGTGATAAATTATTTCCTTTTGCGTCTCCCAATTGGCGACTGTAGCCGAAAGAGGTTCGATTCTGAATTTTTTCCGAGCCTCCATTAATACTCAACGAATGGTTGTGATTGAATGAATTGCGGAATAGAATTTTGAACCAGTCTGTGTTCTGGCGAGACATTTTCTGATACTCCACCTCCATCTCGTCTTTCGTGATTTTCTTGTCCAAGTAACGCTTGAGCAGTCCTTCAAAACCGATCGGTAACACGATGTCTGTTGCGCCAAAACATCTACGCTCCATGTAAATATCCCGTGAAAGATCCATTCGCTCTGCTGAATTCATCAAATCGTACAGACCATAGTGGGGGCGTTGACCGATAGAAAAATCACCGGAATAGTTTACATGTAACTTTCCGGCAGTCGCTTTCTTTGTCGTGATTACGATCACGCCGTTTGCCGCTTTTGATCCATAGATAGCTGTGGCCGAGGCATCTTTTAATACCGTGATGCTCTCAATATCATTCGGATTCAACCAGGAAATTGCGTTTCCCGCCAGTTGTTTGATGTCATCAGCATCCACGGAGAATTTTGTGTTATCTTCCGAGTTGAATGGCTGTGGGTCCCGTTGGATTACGCCATCTACCACCCACACAGGTTCTTGACTACCCAACAAGGTGGAAGTTCCGCGTACCCGTACTTTTGGAGTGGCCCCCACTAGTCCTGTGGTATTGCGCACCAACATTCCTGACACCACGCCTTGTAACATTTGATCCACGGAAGTTGCCCCTGACATCAGAATATCTTCGGCTCGTACCGTGGTGGTTGCTCCCGTGTAATTCCCCTTGGAAATATTACCGTAACCTGTCACCACGACTTCATTCATCTGTTTCACGTCCTCCCGCAAGACCACGTTTATCGTGTCTTTCCCCGTGTACATGATCTCTTGGGTTTCCATGCCCACGAAGGAGAATACCAAGGTCAGTTTTTCCATTGCTGGTAGACTCAAAACATATTTTCCATTCGTGGTAGTAACGGTTCCCAAGGGTACTCCCTTCACCAGTACCGTGACTCCAGGAAGTGGCATTTTACCATCTGTCACGAGTCCTGTAATTTTCAAAGTTTTTACCCCCTCAACCGTGATAATAATCTTACCGTTTCTTTCCACGCATCCTAGGGACGTTCCTTTCAAACATTCTTTCACGACCTCTAGCACGGGTTTGTTTTTCATGTCCAGAGTGATTCGGGTCCTCTCCTTCATAATCTCTTCGGAGCGGAACATGACTAAGTTATCACACAAACGATTCACTTCATGTAGTGCCTGCAAAACAGACACATCTGTTACTTTAAGAGAGATTCGTTTCGTCTTTTCCTGTCCGTAAACTTCCATATTCATGAAAGACAACATCCCTACGATACAAACGGTAAAGGATAGTCGCTTAAAACAATAGGAAAAGCCTACAAAACGTTTCTGGTTTCGCATTTTTTTCATAGATTTGTAAATAATTTAATTAAACGATTCACTTGCTTTTTAGCAAGTTGCTTTCCCGAAGCTGCCCCAAACAGCTTCGGTTTTATTTTTTCGTTATATACACGTTCTTACCCACGACGTTAAATATCGGTCCTCCTGCCAATGTCAAATTCTCCAACACGGTCTCCAACTTCTCGTCTTTATTGATCAAACCGTTAAACGTATATTTTTCCATTTGCGTGTCTTTGCAAATGAAATTCACCCCGTACCAGCGGGACAAAGTCCTTAAAACCACCTCTATATCCTCTTCTGTGAAAATGAATTTACCGTCTTTCCAGGCGGCAATATTAGCGACATTTACCGGCTGTACCGAAATGGCCTTACTTCCCTCATGCCACATGGCTTGCATTCCCGGTTCAAGCACAACTCTCGAAGTGGGTACATTTCCATTATCCAGCACTTCCACCGCGACACTTCCCTTAACCAAAGTTGTGAAAACATTTTGCTCGTCTCGGTAAGCTTTCACGTTAAAGGAAGTTCCTAATACTCGTGTCCTCAAACCATTTGCGTCGACAATAAAAGGCTTGTTAACATCTCGTTGCACCTCGAAATAAGCTTCTCCCTGTAATTTCACGACCCGTTCGTTTCCCACGAAACTAACCGGAAATTCCAGTTCCGAGTCTGCATTTAACCATACCCGTGTACCGTCACTTAATGTCAGAAAATAATCACCACCGACGTAAGTAACCACTCGGTTGAAAGTTTCCTCCACGGTTTCATCGTTTAAGAGAGAATCCCGTTTTACTTCATACAAAAGTTTACCATTTTCTCCCCGGATAATCGCTCTCTTTTGTTCCACCACTTCCGGGAGATCATGAACCAAATCAATCTGAGCCCCGTCTGCCAGTATTAACATTGCCCGGGTATTTGTTTCCGGCTTTGCAGCAACGATTATATTTTCTTCTCCCGAGGTTCTTCGGATTTCTTTGTCCGGTTTATTATTCAGTACAAACAACACGGCTCCCACCAGACATGCGGCGGATATACTCCCACTCACCAACCTCAAGAATCTTCTTGTTTGTTGTTTTCTCACCAAACGCCGGATGATACCATCTCGTACAAGTACAAAATTAACCGATTCATTGATTTGATCCTCTTCTTTCAGTCTTTTAGCAATACTCTGCCCGCGTACGATTCGTTTGTATAATTGACGATTATTCTCGCTTTCTTCCAACCAATCAGCTAGAGTGGCTCGTTCTTGAAACGTTACATTCCTTAATCTAATCTTGACGATAATCTCGGCCAACTGTCTTGCTTTTGAATAATCCATGATAATTTTTTTGTTCGTTTATATAAATGACGTCGTGACATGAAAACGGGATGAATAGAATTCCATTTTTATTTTCAAAAAAGAATAGTAGTAGGTTCAAATAATTGATTGATAGGTGATTATTTTGTGATGTTAACAAAGAGATCGGTACGTTTGATGATGGTGATTGTATTTACGTCTTACATTAGTCCTCCACGGCCAGAAAGTTGAATAGATGCGGAGCCATATTGAATAATATATTCTGGAAGAGAGAGAGTTCCATGTTTGTTCGGGGACTGGATATTTGTTACTAGTAAATTTTTTTTAAGGAAATTAATACTATATTTGTAAGTGGAACTCACTTGATAGTGCATGGAAGATTATTCAGCTTTAGAGAAATTTATTCGAAATCATTACGCATCTTTATGTGCGGTGGCAAGGCGTTTTGTTGATAATGACACCGCCCAGGACATCACACAAAATGTACTTTTCAAGTTTTGGGAAAAGCGGGAGAAATACATGAATCTTGATTCTATCGATGATTTCCTTTTCATCATGATCAGAAATGAGGCAATAAGTCATCTTCGTCAAGTGAAACACGAGAAAGAACGCTATGCTAAACTTCCCCAAGATGAAAGCGAGGATCCTGAAATACTAAACATTTTAATTGAAGAGGAATCCAACCAAATACTGGTCAATGGTATTAATCAACTTCCCCCTCAGGCAGCCCTCATTATGCGTCTCGTTCTCTCCGGGTATGATAATAAAGAGATAGCATTATTAATTGATGTTTCAATCAATACGGTCAAGACATTGAAATACGGAGCCATCCGAAAATTACGGGAATATTTTAATAACCACAAATTTTGACGAGCGATTTTGTTGAAGGAATTGCAAAGCACGAATCTTTGGGGGGGAATTGTCGTTTTTGATACTCAAACTTATGGATTGCGTTCATTTTTTATGGGAAAATCCGGAATGAAATAGGAATAATGTACTTTTGTATCGGATAAAGGCTCTAAATAGCAAATAAGTGGAGAATTTTCAGATACATACGGATATTTCATTACTTCCCGCAAATGAACATGAGGCCTACCTTAAAGAAGGTTTTAACGGAATTTGTACGGGAGGCAGTGCCGTTATACAACTTTTTTCAGTTCGCTATCGGATTTCTGAAGGCGAGTTAATCACCATTTTACCACAACAATTGGTTTCTATTAGTGAAATCAGTGATGATTTTTCCATGACCTTTTTTAAGGTAGACAAAGTGATGTTCTTGGATATTATGAGTGGTCTTGGAAAATTGACTCCTGCTTTTTTCTTTTATATGCGGAAGAATTTTTATACCCGTCTCGGAGACAATGATATCAAAAGGTTTCTAGGGTATTGTCGGGCGCTCGATTTTCGTGGAAACAATGACGATCCTGTTTTCCGGAACGAGACCATTCTTCATTTATTGCGGATTTATTATTGGGATCATTACGTGGCCTTCCAAAAAAGAACTTCTTCGGAAAACTATCCCCTTCTCAATTCCCATAAAGAGAGAATTGCTTTCAAATTCGCCATGCTCGTCTCGGAATATTGTGGCACGCACCGGGATGTAGCTTTTTATGCGGATCAATTGTGTATCTCTTCTATATATTTGACACAGGTCATTCAAGAAGTGAATGGTCAGAGGGCACGTGAGATGATTGCAGATTACGTGGTTGTCGAAATTAAATCCTTGTTGCGGAATGCTGACTTGGATATAAAAGATATCGTCCGGCAAATCGGATTTGCCACACAATCTTCTTTAAGTCGCTTTTTCCGGAGGCAGACGGGTATGTCTCCCTCGGAATACCGGCGAACGGTTCACGTTATACGATAAAAACAAAATGTTATCATGAAGGAAACGAAAGAGAATACCTGTGATGCAGGTAAAATATCATTTGAGAAGGATATGTCTACATTGCTAAGCAAACAGATTTTCTTTTCGGAAGGGGTGTTTGCACGTCTTCCAATGGGTGTCGAAATTTATGATTCCCAGGGAATTTTGCGTGGATTGAATAAACGAGCCGAGCAAATTTATGGTGTCGAGCCGGGCACAGTAATAGGTACGGTGAATCTTTTTGACAGTCCGTATGTCGATGAACAACTGGAAATGAAAATAAAAACTGGAGAAGAGATTGTACTGGAATTTGAATACGATTTTGACCGAATGAACCGAGAATACTTTCAGACTCGGAATAAAAAATCGATCATTTATGAAGTGAAAATAGTTCCCATTTGCAATAAAGAAGGAGTAATTGCGGGACATATGTTGTTGACTAATGACGTGACTTCTACCAAAGAGGCAGAATACCGTACTGAAGAGGCCAAGAAAAACCTTGAGATGGCGATGGAGGCTGCAAGTATGTCTTCATGGGTGTACGATATCCATAAGCAAGTGTTCTCCCCTTTGTTTGGGGAACCTATTGTTCGGGAGGGGATGACCTTAAATGAATTACAGGAAATGTTGCATCCTAATGACAGGATACCGTTGATGAAACTCTTTTCCCGGTTGGTTAACCGGGAAATTCAACAGGGGCAAATTACAGTTCGTATGTCTGATGGGGAAGACCTTCGTCATTACGAAAGCCGGATGCGGCTTTCCACGGAACACCGGGGTAAACTACAGATTGTTGGGACTCAATTGGATATAACTGAAAAATTCAGGATGGCGAAACAGGCACAGGATCTGCAAGCTAAACGCGAACTAGCCATGAAAGTCAATGATATCGTTCATTGGGATTTCGATGTGAAGGCACGAAAATTCGAATCCTATAACGATCCCGTCAACGACTATGTTGCCGGTCGACCGGTGTCCATAAATGAGTACTTGGAAGTCATACATCCGGAGGATCGGTCTTTGGTCAATGATGCACTGCAAACGATGCTTTCGGGTGAGAGAAGTAATATTAATTTTACCTGTCGTATGCAGACAAAATACGATGAAATATGGCAATATTGTAATATCACTGGAGTGCCTTTTGAAGAAGAGGAATGCGGTAAAATCTCCCGTTTCACGGGTTTCAGACAGAACATCTCTAAACTTCATCAGTTGAATGAAGAACTTAAAGAACGGAATTACAAGATGGAGCTGACGTTTAAAACGGTAGGGATGTCCTATTGGGATTTTGACGTGAAGACAGGACAATATAGAGCATTTAATGATTCTGTTAATGATTTTCGTTCCGAAAAAAACATTTCTCCGGAGGATTATTTGAATGCGGCACATCCCGATGATACGGAACGGATACGTGAGAATATCGAAACAATGTTGCGAGGTGAAGCCAGGGAGTTTACCTTAGAATATCGTTCTCGGACGAAATGGGATCAGGAATGGCAGTCTCTGATAGTGACCGGGCTACCATCCGAGTGGGACAAAAGGGGAAATATCGTCCGTTATACAGGTATCGCTTTCAACAACACGAAATGGGAAAAGATGGCTCGGGAACTGAAAGAGATGAAAGAGAGGGCAGAACTTTCAGATCGGCTCAAATCTGCTTTTCTAGCCAATATGAGCCACGAGATACGTACGCCACTGAATGCGATTGTTGGATTTTCCGAGCTATTAATCGATAGCGATGATCCGGACGAAAGGGCAGAGTGTGGGCGTATGATTGAGTCAAACAATGAATTGTTGTTACGGCTTATTAATGATATTCTAGACTTATCGAAGATTGAGTCGGGTATACTAGAAAGCAAGCGGGTAAAATTCAGTATCACGCAGTTATGTGATGAACTCTATAGGATGATGTTGCAAAAAATACCGAATATGGATGTTAAATTATTGCAAGACAAATTATTGCAAGATTACTGGGTTTTTCTGGATCGAGATCGCCTTAAGCAGGTGTGGATGAATTTCTTGACTAATGCGATGAAATGTACTCGTTCCGGGTATATCCGGATGGGATTCTCTGTTGAAAACGGGGGATTCCGTTTTTATGTTGAAGATACAGGATGCGGCATACCGAAAAAGTTGCATAGTCAGGTTTTCGGACGTTTCCAGAAGCTCAACGAATTTACACAAGGGACCGGCTTGGGACTTGCGATTTCCAAAGCCATCATCGAGGCCGCAGGAGGTGAAATCGGGTTTACATCTGAACCGGGTGTCGGTTCGACCTTTTGGGGATGGGTTCCGTGTGAGATATCCGTGTCCGGAGGTAGCAGTACTCTGGATTTGTCTTCTCTGCCACCGTGTGATAAGTCCGGTGAATTTGAAACTAGAAGAAAAAAGATCTTGGTGGCCGAAGACAATGATAGTAATTATGCATTGTTACTTCATATGCTTAAGGATTATGATCTTATGCGAGCGGAGAATGGTGTGGAGGCTGTTGATGCGGTTCGTAACGGAAATTTCGACTTCGTGTTGATGGATTTGAAAATGCCGATTATGGGCGGTTTGGAAGCTACCCGGAAAATTCGGGAATTCGATACCGAAATCCCGATTATTGCGCTTACGGCCAATGCTTTCGATTCAGACCGAGTGAGTGCCATGGAAGCCGGATGTAACGCATTCTTGACAAAACCCGTGAAGAAGAAACAGTTGCTCGAACTCTTCTTTTGAATAAAATGTTTATGAGATAATTATGGTTGCCAATTTATGACAGCTTTTTGCAAAGAGTATACTTACGAGCATAGGTGGGATATAGAGGTAGGAGTGGGCGGAAGAAAAATCCTCTGATCACTTCTAGAGAGCCTCTTCATTGAAGGATAACGGGGTTATTTTCGTGGCAAATGTTTTGTGTAAAGATAAATCCGTTCGTGATGCCTATTTCGAGGGAACTACAACGGGTATTAAGTTCTACGATGCACAAGCCACAAGAAACGCATCACTAGCACAAGAGTCTTAAAATTACAAACAAAATATCAAGAAAATACCAATCTCATGAACAAACAACAGAATATGCCTAAAACCTCTAAAATGAGGCAATAAGATTAAACTTTACAAGTAGAATAACAAAAACTGAGGGATGATCCTTCAGTCTTTGTTATTCTACTTAAAAGCATTATCTTAGTCTTTAGAAATAAAATTATTCCTATGAAAAATGATAATGGAAATATACCCAAGACAGAAAAAGAACTTGAAGAATGGATGAAAGCAAATTGCGCGAACTTCAATTCTTATTCTATTAACGGAAACGTTATCTATGAAGGATTCGGGATTGAAATAATCGGGGAAACTTTTATCTGGTATTATACTGAAAGAGGACAAAAGGACATAATAAAAACCTTCACATCAGAACAAGATATTATTGAATACGCCTATATACAAATACAATCTGACAAATGGGCTTGGACGCACTGTATCGGTTTTACTAGCGACAAAGCTAAATCGGAGGAATTATGTAGCATTCTTACAGAAATGGATATAGAACATTTTCAAGATGAAATACCTTATTACGGTATAAATCATCCCGTTTACAGGGTGTTTGTTTTGGGATGTGACAGATAGTGTCTCAAAAAGTGTGTATTTTCATGGAGTGGAAAAAGTAACCTCAAACAAAAAAAGAGTCTCATTATGAGACTCTTGTGGGCGCTGAGGGATTCGAACCCCCGACCCTCTGGGTGTAAACCAGATGCTCTGAACCAGCTGAGCTAAGCGCCCGTGTTGCTTGATTGCGGATGCAAATGTAGTGCATTTTTTGAATTCTGCAAAAAATGTATGCCGAATTTTTCAAGAAAAATATAAAATATGGGCGTGTTTTGAGAAAGGTTCTGTTTCTTGGAGTGGATTTGTGTAAAATAAAATCTTCGAAATTATAGCTACAAAGGATTGAAGTGTTTGATTCTGTGAAATAATATCATATATTTGTAGAGATAGAAAGATAAGATGCGGAAGAGTTTGTATGGAAATATAGTGAGTCAGCTCTAATCTTTATCTGAAAATTGCTAAGACATCAGATGCTCGGTAACTAGTGTGGATTGTTATTTATTTGTGTAGAGGTGTTTGGCAATGGCTTTAGGTAAGATAGACATAGACAATCTTCACTTTTTATTGTATAATTTTTGCTTGGAGGATTGGGCAAAATATGAAATAACAATAATTATGGATGAGCCACCATACTGATGTGTAAAGAGAAAAGGAGTGTATTCCGAGCCTAGAAAACGCAGAATACTCACTTCTCCTGTTAATCAATTTTACAAGTTAATCAACAATCAAAGTTTTCAAAAAATATGAGTAAATATCTAGTTATAATATTATTCTTGGTATGTAGTTGCATGGATAAGAATAAAAATAGTCATTCGGATAAAGTTGGTGAAGGTGTGAATCTTCCTCTGACCGAAGACGTGAATCAAATCTTGGATGCGTTAGTAGAGAGATACTCGACAGTTTCTCGTTCGATGTTGCAATATGAACCGGATAAGACGTTAGTGGAACTTAAAAAGTGTAGTGTGGAGGTATGTCCTTATTATGAATTTGATGTTCAGAAGTTTTATGCCGCTCCATCTCCTGCACAAATCTTGGAATGTTTATCACTACCTCAAGATAAAGCGTGTCTATTGGGAAAACGGACGGATGGAACAACTTTTTTACTGATAACAATAAAAGAAGGTGGCGTGTGGAAAATGGAATCCATGATTGAGGATTGGGAGAAAGTGGTTTCTTGGCTTCCGGGGAAATTATTGAACGCGGATACGAAAGATTATAAAATGTTTACGCTTTATGCCATGACTTATTTCCTTTTTTATCGAGACGGGGAACTTATTTATTGTGATTTAACGGGAAAGGAATATACGCCGGATAAAGCTTGCGAAGAGTTGGTGAATGAAGTAAATCGAATGAATTTGTATCAAGAGAAGGTCAAGGAAATGAAATCGAAAACGGATACGGACTTGAAATTGTGAATATTCCAGAGAATTTGGAGTTTCAAGGGAAATTGGATGAGATCCAGGTAGTTGTCTCGGTTGAATAAAAAATAGGTGTAAATATAGCTACGAAGGAATAAAGTGTTTGATTTTATGAAATAATATCATATATTTGCAGGAGTTGAAAAATAAAGTGCGGAAGAGTCTGCATTAAAATATTGTGAATTTGTTCTAATTGCTATCTAGAAATCGCCAATTTAAGGAGCAAGATTAGGCAGTAAATTCACGCTGGCTAGCGTGGATTGTTGTCTATTTGCTCCGAGGCGTTTGGCGATGCCCTAGATAGGATAGAATGTACGATCCTCGCTTTTTTTATTGTATAATTTTTGCTTGGGGGATCGGGCAAAATTGAAATAGCGATAATCTATGGATGAGCCGCCACATTAGTTCGATGAAAAAAAGGAGTGTATCCCGAGCCTAGAAAACACAGAATACTCACTCCTCCTGTTAATCAATTTTACAAATTAATCAACGATCAAAGTTATGAAAAAAACTTATGAGTGGAAAGTTTTACGCCTAAATTGTCGTTCGAGAGGCGGACTGCAAACAAGATTCAAAAGAATATACGTGGATGTAACACGATGAAAACCGGGTGTTGCGCTAACAACTCCCGGTTCGGACTAGATGTTGGAAGCATCTAGTAAATGTTTAATTTTAAAATACAAATTTATGAAAAAAAGCAAGAAGTATTTTGTTTTTGGGGACCATTGTACCCGTGGAAAAACAAAATTGCAATGGAGGCACGTTTGCCTGATGTGCGTGGTTTTGCTGATGTTGCCCTTTGTTGGTCGAGCCCAGCAACAAAAAGTGACTGTTCGGGTGAGTAAAGCGGGGGTACAGGAAGTTTTCCGACAGATTAAAGAACAGGCGGGTTTGAATTTTGTTTACGACAAGGCGCAGGTGGCCACCTTGCCGCCCGTGACGCTGACCATGCAAAGGGTGACGGTGGATGCTGTTTTGAAACGTGTATTTCAGGGGAGTCCATTCGAGTACATTTACGAGAATTCAACTGTCGTGATAAAAAAACGGGCTACCGTTCCTCAGAAACCGGGCGAAGTGGTTATCCGGGGAGTCGTGTCGGATCAAGACGGGAACACGATTCCGGGGGTGTCTGTCGTGTTGAAGGGAACCACGTTGGGTACGGCGTCGGATGCGGACGGGAAGTTCGCGCTTGCCTTACCCTCGCTGGATGGCGTGGTGCTGACATTCACGTGTATCGGGATGAAGACACGGGAAATAGCCGTGAAGGATGCGAGGACGTTGAACGTTACCTTGGAGGAGGATTCCGAGACGATTCAAGAAGTGGTGGTGACCGGAATCTATTCCCGTAATAAAGAAAGTTTCACGGGATCATTCGCTACCTACTCGACGGAAGACTTGAAAATGATCGGGAGCCAGAACGTTATCCAGAGTTTGAAAAGTTTGGATCCTTCCATGCTGGTACTGGAGAGTAAACAATGGGGATCGGATCCGAACCGGATGCCGGACATTGAAATCCGGGGAAAGACGAGTGTGGTTGGTTTAAAGACGGAATTTGATAATGACCCGAATCAGCCATTGTTTATTTTGGACGGTATCGAAACGACGCTGGAGACGATTGTTAATTTGAACATGGACCGGGTGGCTAGCGTGACGATTTTGAAAGATGCTGCCTCCACGGCTATTTACGGGTCAAAAGCGGCCAACGGCGTGATTGTCGTTGAGACGGTTCAACCGGAAGCGGGGAAATTACGTCTTTCTTATAATGGTAATTACGGGATTCAATTTGCGGATCTTTCTGCCTATAATTTGATGAATGCTTCCGAGAAGTTGGAGTTTGAACGCCTAACCGGGCTTTACGGGGATTTGGAGAGTAACACGAATATAAGTAATATTGAAAAATATAATCGGCGGCTAGCCGAGGTGAAGCGGGGTGTTGATACTTATTGGATGAACGAACCGCTCCGTACCGTATTTAATCATAGTCACAACGTTTATATTGACGGGGGTGACGATGCCATGCGTTACGGGTTGGGATTCGGTTACAATAATTCCAATGGCGTGATGCAAGGGTCTGATCGGAATGTCATCAGTGCCAACATTGATTTGACTTATCGTCGGGAAAAGTTGTTGTTTGCCAATAAGTTTAGCATGGATGTTACTCATACGGAGCGGGAACCCGTGGCTTTTTCCGAATTTTCGAAAGCGAACCCGTATTATCGGAAGAGACTGGAAAACGGATATATTCCCATGTGGTTGGAGGATACCGGGACGGAACAAAACAAAGGATCATTAAAGAATCCGTTATACGCGTGGGGAATAAAAAATACGAATATCGGGAATTCGATCGCCTTGCGTGATAATTTCTCGATCGAGTGGAGGATGTATTCTTTTTTGAGGGCGACGGCGAGAGTCGGGCTTACCAAGAACGTGAGCCGGGATGAGCAATTCAAATCCCCCAAACATCCTGATTATCTGGAAACGGATAAGTTGAAACAGGGTTCATTCTCGGCTTCAACTTCGGAGGCATTCTCTTATAACGGGGATTTGAATATTGCTTTCGGTAAGTTGTTCGTGGAAAAACATCAAGTGAACGTGGTGGGAGGATGGTCTTTTAGCGAGAATAAAAATAAGCGGGATGGTTATAGTGTTGTCGGTTTTAACGATGATCTGCATATGAATCCGGCTTTTTCCACGGGTTTTACAGATGGACAGAAGCCTAATTACTCTTTGGAGCGTAGCCGTTCGACCAGCTTTTTTATGAATGTCAACTATTCTTTTATGAATCGCTACCTGATGGATTTCAACGTGCGTTCGGACGGTACGTCTAAATTCGGGGCGAATAAACGTTTCTCGACAACTTGGTCCGTGGGATTGGCTTGGAATCTTCATAACGAGGAGTTTATGAAGTCGTTGGGGCTTTTCACGAATTTCAAGATCAGGGCATCCGTGGGTAACCCCGGAAATCAGAATTTTGACGCTTATCAGGCGATGAAAATTTACAAGTATAACGTGGAACTGCAAAATATGTTCGGTTCAAGTGCGATTATAGACCAGTTTGGTAACAAGGATCTGGATTGGCAACGTACGTTGGATAAGAATATCGGGGTGGATATATCCATGTTGCGGAATCGAATCCGGGTGACGCTGGATTATTATTACAAGGATACCGATCCTCTTCTGATCAGTGTGCCGATGCCTCCGTCTGTGGGCGTGGGTTCCATTAATGCGAATGCCGGGCGGCAGCTTTCTTGGGGATGGAACGGGAGTTTTTTCGGGACGGTGATCCAGAAACAGAATATGAGTTGGACGTTGAACGTGAATTTTAGAACGTCCAAGTCCGAGTATCGGGATATTGGTGATAAATTGAACGAATTTAATGAATTGGGAAGCGCGCAGAGCTTGGTTCGTTACTATGAAGGAGCCAGTCCCGATGATATGTGGGCTGTACCCTCGTTGGGAATTGATCCGGCCACCGGGGCGGAAATGTTTAGAAAAAGAGATGGTTCCCAGACCTTTATCTATTCGACGGCCGACGAGGTGGTTGTGGGGTGTTCCCGTCCGGACGTGGAGGGAGTTATCGGTTCTTCCTTCTACTACAAAGGTTTTTCCGCTTCGGTAAATTTCCGGTATCGTTTGGGGGGAGAGGTGATGGCCTCGGCCCTGTACTCGAAAGTGGAGAATATATCGGAAGAGCAAATTTATTATAATCAGGATAAGCGGGCGTTACATGATCGTTGGAAGCAACCGGGAGATAAGGCAAAGTTCAAGTCGATAAAAGATACTTCTCCGACACCGATGTCTTCCCGTTTCGTGCGGACGGAAAACACGTTCTCCGGTGAATCCATTTCCATGGGATACGAATCTTCTGCCGCGTGGATAAAGAAAATCGGGGCGGAAGGAGTTACTTTCAGGGCATATATGAATGATATTTTCCGGCTGTCTTCTTTCAAGGAAGAACGGGGAACGGATTATCCTTTTGCCCGCACTGTTTCATTTTCATTGAGTTTACGATTCTAAAAGACGAAATTATGAAATTTGCGAGTAAATTATTGAACAAGTTGAAATGCCTCACGATGATCGTGTTGGTCTCCACCGTGGTGTCTTGTGACAGTTGGTTGGATTTGGGATCGGAAGACCGGATTATGGAAAACACGCTTTTCTCTTCTCAAGCCGGGTTTATGACCGCTCTGAACGGGGTGTATATTGAATTGCTGAGTTCCAACTTGTATGGAGGTACGTTGTCTTACAAGACGTTTGATATTCTTGCGCAATACTATGATTGTGATAAAGATGAACAAACGTGGCAAAAGTTATCTACTTTTGACCAAACGGCTAAAAAAGGACAGGTGGCCGGGTTATGGTCGAAGGCTTACACGTTGCTTGTCAACGTGAACACGATTATAGAGGCGTGTGACGGGAGAAAGGATGTGCTGAATAATGAATATTATCATGTCCTCAAAGGGGAAGCTTTGGCGTTGCGGGGATTGTTGCATTTTGAAATTTTCAGGGTGTTTGGACCGATTTATTCTGTTGATCCGGAAATGGAGTGTATGCCTTATTCGGAATCTTCTGATTTGAAAGTAAGATCTTTACTGAAAGCATCGGAAGTGGCAAAGTTGATTATGGATGATTTCAGGGCGGCAGAGGAGTTGCTGAAGGATTATGATCCGGTGATTGAAAAAGGAGCGCTTTGGGGAGATGAAGGTCCGGGGTTACCCAATGATATGGTGTATCGCTCCCTGCGTTTGAATTATTATGCGGTAAAGGCCTATATCGCCCGGTTGGCATTGTACACGGGGGATAAGGAAACCGCGTTGGCCTATGCCCGGCAAGTGATCAAGGAAACGCAGGAGGATAATGACTGGTTTCCTTTTGTCACCCGTGCGGCGGCCACGACTCTCTCGAAATGGGACCGGGTGTATAAAACGGAAATCTTGTTCGGGGTGTATAATTTAAAACGGTCGGACGTGTACGAATCTACTTTTGCTAACAAGTTGGGAGAGAAGGTGATTCTACGTCCGACAGATGCTAATATCGAGAATATGTACGAGGAGGACACGAGGATGAATGATTGGCGTTACACGGAACAATGGATGACCTTGAAAGATCCGGACGGGAATGAAAAGAAACATTTCGTGAAGTATATGGCCGTGGATGATACGGAAGGGCCTGAGGATAATAAAGTTAGTCAGGGATACACGTATCTCATGCCTGTCATGCGGATTTCCGAGATGTATCTGATCGTGGCGGAATGTTCCAACGACGAGACGGAAGCGTTTGACCACCTGAATCGATTACGGGCGGCACGGGGTGTTGCCAAGGCAAACCAAGCACTCGGGTTGATGAATCTGGTAGAGGCGGAATTTCGGAGGGAGTTTATTGGAGAGGGACAATTGTTCTGGTTTTACAAACGACAGAATAGGACGCAAATACCTTCAAGTAAAGATCTGAATAACATGATCACGATGGAAAAGAGTTTTTATTTGTTTGATTTGCCTCAAGACGAGAAAGATAAACGAGGTGTGGAATAACGAATTAAACGGATGAGATTATGAAACGAAGATATATAGCAATATTGATCATTGGGCTGGCAACGTGGTTGTGCGCTTGCGAGACAGAGATGATGGGATACGAGGGGGAGAGCGGTATTTATTTTATGATGCAGAAACCTCCGGCCTCCGGGTATGGTGACCCGGAACAGTATGAATACGTGGATACCACGTTGATCCCTTTCGCAATGTTCACGGCCAAGGATACCGTGTTACCGATCCGGGTGAGGATTACCGGGGACGTGGTTGATCACGACCGTTATTTCATGATTCGGGTGGTAGATACTCTCACGACGGCAAAGGCGGGGGAAGATTACGAGCCGTTTGAGAGTAGCCAGGTGGTAAAAGCCGGGGAGAGACAGGCGGAAGTCCCTTGTCGGATCGTGTGGACGGAAAAATTAATGCAAAATCCTGACACGGTGATTTACTTGACCGTGCGGCTGGAGGAGAGCGCGGATTTTAAATTGCCGTTGAAAAGGTGGATTCCTTTCGGAAGCATATATGGTTCAACGGATAAAGTAATTAACCCGCTCGTTCACGTGATCGGGATAAATGATCAAGTGGTTGTGCCCAAGCAATGGACCGCGAATTATTGGGGTGCTTTTTCTCCCACGAAATTTAAACTGGTATGCGTGGTACTTGGTTTAACGATGCAGGATTTTGAAGATTACAAGACCATGAACCAGAACAGGTCGAAAGCGTTGGCCCAGAATTTTGATCGCTATCTGAAAGAGGAAAAAGCGGCAGGACGTACGGTGATGGATAAAGATGCCGCGGGTAACGAGTTCGAGATGACGATGGGGCCTCTGATATGATTTATTTTTAAATGAAATGTTATGAGAATGATGTATAAGATTTTTCTGATCGAATTATTGGGAATTTTCTTGTTTGAAAGTTGCTATGATGACAAGGGAAATTATTCCTATCGCGCAATTAACGAGATTACCGTGAAACATGACTTTTTTGGAGACACGATGTTACGTATGTATTCTTTCGTGGATACGTTGCGAGTCTTTCCTGAAATTTCAACGACAGTTAACCATGATCCCGATAATTACGAGTATGAATGGGTGGCCGTGGGTGGCGATCCGACTATTGGGGGACAATATACGCTGGGAAAAGAGAAGGATTTGGTTTATCCGATTACTTTGCCTTCCCAGAGCTATGTTGTTCATTTTAAAATTCAGGATAAGTCCACGGGATTAACCACGATTTCAAGTTTAAGTTTGCAATTGTCAACCTTGTTTTCGCGGGGATGGCTTGTGTTGGGGGAAGGAGATGACGGGCGAACCCAGCTTGATATGGTATCAACGGGAGGAGAGGACACGACTTTGTTGAAGAATATTTTACAAGAGGTTGATTTGCAGGAATGGGGTAAGCCGACTTGCATTTTTGTTCCTCCCTATCGTCCTGCCGCTGCATTGAATTATATTCATGTCGGAACGGATAAGGGTACTTACAGGCTTAGTACTTCAACCCTGTTGCCTATCGAGGGGGCCCATTTGAAATGGTCTTTTTATGATGTATCGGCTGCCGGAGAGTGCGTGATGACCGAGGCTGTACAGATTATGGGATATTATCGGGCTGCCCTTGTGGATGGTAATTTGTATTATACGGAGTTATCCGGACAACAGGCTTGTTTCTTTGGATCCCCAAGTAATCATTACAAGGGTGATTATGATCTCTTCCCGGTGGGGGATAAAATCGGGTATAGCGTGAAAGAACGGGGATATGCTACTGTGTTGTATAATAAGCGGGATGGGCGTTTCGTGTATCAACAAAGTGGTTATGGAACTCCTCTTGGCTACTGTGCGGATATGTCTGATCGGGTGGGGGATCCTTTCTCTTGGAAACCGGAATACGAGTATGTGACAACACTGAATTGTCATAAAGGTTCGGGTTCGACTTACACGATATTAAGGGATGGAGGTGATTTTTATCTGTATAGTTACCGGATTTCCTATAGTTTCGGTATAATAAAACAGTTAATGGTAAAAATGGATAACGTGATCGACTTGGATAAGGCGGAGTTTTTCGGGGCAAGTAATATGTTGTCCGTGATTTACTATACCGTGGGGAATAAATTGTATGGTTACGATTTCGCGAGGAAGAAGTGTGAACTGTTGAAAACGTTTGATGGTTACGAGATTACCTTGTTTTTATCGGATATCTTGGTAGAGACTTCGAGTGATTATTTTTATATAGCTCTTTATGACCCGTCGAAACCGGCATCAACGGGTGGTGAGATCAGGAAATATGCGATCGTTGATGACGTGGATGATATTGTGATCAAGGAGGAGAAAGGCTCGAAGTGGGAGGGGCTGTGCAAGGTGAAGAGTATTGCGTATAAAACCAGATAATGGAACGTGTGGGTGTTTAGTAGGCGGATTCTGCTGAAACAGGTGTTGTGTCCCCTTCTTTTTCGGGAGGGGACCTTTTTATTTGTGACAATGACTTGAAACGGCTACCGTTCTGCCCGGGTAATGTAACCGTATTTTCTAGGTAATAATCTCCCATACTGTTTGCAAACCTCTTGCCCGGGCCTTGTTTGTCTATTGAGAAAGGGCGATGAAAGGGCGATGAAAGGGTAGTGAAAGGGTAGTGAAAGGAACGGAGGAGATTATTACCTTAGTTAAAGGGTGTGATAACTAGGGCTGATGTGTGTGAATGGATTTTGTGATTTTTGGGTATCAGGGAGAACCAAAAGAGAAGTAAGGGAAATGGGAAGGTAATAATCCCACTCTTTCGATGATTCCTCGAAACTTATTCAGAGCTGCTGCATGGCGTGTTGTGTGAGCCACGAGTAAGCTCTGAATAAGCTCTGGGGAAGGGGGATTATTTGGGTTAGATTACTTCTTTATTTGGGTTTATTCTCTACTTCATTGAGAATATCGCTCTGGGTATGATATCCTTCCCCTCTATTTACGCTATCTTTTGTGATTACAGCATAATAAGTTACGTGTCTTTTAATTCATACGATTCTATAAGTCGGATATATGCAGGGGGCAGTTATTACCATGTTTATCGAAGGTGAATGCTCTATGAATGCTTCGTGGTCTAAATGAACTATAAATAAAATGATCAACAAGTTAGAATCGGGGATAGGGTTTAGATAAGGAAATGCCAGCCTTCTCCTAGGGTTATGATACCTCTCGGACGTTTCAAGTCGCTGACAAAAACGTTATCCCGTCGCCATGTGGCGACGGGTATGGCGGGGGAGAAACGGGAGGGGAGCGATCGAGAGGTAGGTAAACCCTAGTATAACAATAGGATTGGGATAGAAATACTTGCCTCTAGTTGATTTTTGTTTTTTAATCCTTATTTTTGCGAGAAATATATGTGATTTTATCCATCTGACTATGGCTGTTGATTATGATATGAATTCGTCTGTGCTTATCGATGATTTTAATCGACGGGATAATCATGCTTTTGAATATATTTTTCTGCATCTATATGATGCTTTGTATCGATTCAGTTCAAAATTGTACGTGGGTACGGAAGTGGTTCCCGATGATGTCGTGCAGGATGTTTTTATGAACGTTTTAAAGTCTCGTATTTCTTTTGAATCGCTGGAGCATTTGAAGGCCTATCTTTATTTGAGTGTGAAAAATTCGTACAGACGTTATTGGTCTCATCAGCGACACGTGGAGAATTATGTGCAGCATATCAAGCACTTGAGCGAGGAAGAGATGGAGTCGGAGGTTGTGACCTCTGAGGTTATCGCCTATCTGAGTCAGGCTGTTGAGGTCTTGCCGGAAGAATATGCTGCGGTATTGCGGATGTACATAGAGGGTTATTCGCCCGCGGAGATTTCGGAACGGTTGGGAATAGCCCTTAGTACGGTCTATAAGCGCAAGGATAAGGCGGTGGAGGATTTGAAAAAAAGGCTTTCTTCAAATATGCTGGATTTGTTTTTGTCTTTTTTATAGAATTTTTACACGTTCTCGGTAGAAAATCGGGTTGTTCAAGTATATATAGTACAGAAACAATCGGAAAGATATGAAGAATACGAGTACTGAAGAACGGGAATTACATACCGCACAAAATATAATAAATGCAGGGACGGGCCAGTCGGCAGACGTGGAGCAAATGTGTGAATGGTTCGAAAAACATCCGAAAGCGAGGAATCTATTAACGGATGCCGAACTGTTGGCAGGAGAGATTGCAGCGATAGATCCGGAACGGAAGGAGCGTAATCTTGTCCGCCTCAGAACTCGGGTACGTGGTTACAAGCGGGTGAGGATGGTTCGATGGACGACGATTTCCGTGGCGACATCTGCCGCGATGGTTTTGTTGTGTTTCGGAATTTTTAAATATGCAGGCGTGGTTCAGCCTGAATCGGAATTGCTGGTAGCAAGCGTACCTGTTGTGAAAGATAGTGTGCCGACGTTGATATTTGCCTCCGGAGAGAAGATGGACATGACGGAATATGCGGTGAATAAAAAAGTGATTGATGTGGTTCACGTGGCAGCACGGGCAACGGATGAGACTTCTTCCGTTCTTAACGTGTATAAGGTGCCGAGAATGTTCACGAGCCGTTTGGCTTTACCGGATAGCACGATCGTGTACTTGAATTCGGATTCGGAATTGTCGTTTCCTTCCCGGTTCTCGGATTCCGTTCGGGCGGTGTCCGTTCGGGGAGAGGCTTATTTTGAGGTCCGGCATGGTGAGGTCCCGTTTGTTGTTCGGGCGAATGATGCAGAAATAAAGGTGTACGGGACAAAATTTAACGTCAGGGCTTACACGGAAAAACGGGTTGCGGCAGTATTGGTGGAAGGAAGTATCGGGGTTGAATACCGGGGGTGTAACGTGATGATGCGTCCTAACGAGTTGTGCCGAGTGGATAATATAAATGGAGACATAAGTACCGAACGGGTAGATGTGAGTAAGTATATCGCGTGGACGGAAGGTATGTTTATGTTTGAACGTGACTGTCTGCAAGACATCGTGTCGGAGCTTTCCCGCTGGTACGGGATCGAGATTGTCGTGGAGGGCCAAACGTTACAGAACAGTACAATTACGGCATTTTTTGAGAGAAGTGTCTCGATTGATGAAATTATGACAACTATCGAGCAAACTATAAATGTAAAAATCACTAAAGAAGAAGGGAGGTACGTGATCCGGTAGAGAGGCTGTAAATAAAAGGGGGATCTTCGTTTTGTAGCAATCCGAAATCCCCGCTGGTTCAAAATTTATCCATCATTACACGAGGTCAGAGGTGTGTTATGAGGGAGTAATTCAATAAAAATACTAGACACAAATTTATGGGAAATTTTATGAAAAAACTAACACGGACGCATAAATCTTTGTTTTTGCGTATGCTGTCGATACTATTGACGTGTATCGCGGTGATTTCAGTAAGCCCGTCAGGGGCTTTCGGTCAGGCGGTGGAGAAGAGAATCACGATCGATTTAAAAAACACTTCCGTCCGGCAAATTATTTACGAGTTGCGTAAGCAAAGCGGTATGAATTTCATGTTCGAGGATTCTCAGATTGATAAGATGGCGCCTAGGACATTGCAGTTGAAAAACGTTTCTATTGAAAAGGCGTTGGACGAGTTGCTGAAGGACACGGAGTACACGTACAAGATCACGGGAAATAGTGTGGCGATTGTGCGTAAGGTGGAGAACAAGCAAGTGGCGGGACATACCGTGTCGGGTGTGGTTACGGACAAGAATGGTGATCCTCTGGTTGGGGTAACTATTGTTATCAAAGGGACTTACCGGGGAACGACGACGAATATAGATGGGAAATATTCTTTGGCGGGAATCCCGGCTGATGCCACGTTGATTTTTACTTTTATCGGGATGGATAGCCGGGAAGTCGCAATTGAGGGACGCACGGTGGTTGATGTACAGATGAAGGAGACAGCCACGGAGATTGAGGGGGTGGTGGTTACGGGTATGTTCACCCGCCGGGCGGAGAGCTTCACCGGGTCGTCCACGACGTTCAAGCAGGAGGAGTTAAAAGCGGTGGGCAACCAAAACCTGCTGAAAAGTCTTAGTGTATTGGATCCTTCTTTTCAGATTGCCGAAAACCTGGAAATGGGTTCCAACCCGAACTCCCTGCCCAACATTCAATTGCGCGGAGAGACCTCGTTCAACGTTCAGGGGGATTACGAAGGAAACGCCAATCAGCCGCTGTTCATTCTTGACGGATTCGAAACGACGCTGGAAAAGGTGTTCGATCTCGACATGAACCGCGTGGAGAGCATCACCTTGCTGAAAGATGCGGCCGCCAAAGCCATCTACGGTTCCAAAGCCGGTAACGGCGTCGTGGTTATCCAGACCATCCGGCCAAAAAGCGGAGAGGTGCGCATTACCTATAACGGCGACGTGAATATTCAGGCTCCCGACCTGAAGGACTACAACCTGATGAATGCGCAGGAGAAATTCGACTGGGAAATCGCCCATCACAAATATGACAACTGGCAGGCGATGAACAGTGTGCAAGGGGCGGACAATCTTTACAAATCGGTGTACGACGCCATTGCCAGCGGGGTGGATACCTATTGGCTTGCCAAGCCCTTGCGGGTTGGCGTGGGACAGAAACATTCGCTCTCGTTAGAAGGCGGCGACGAACGCATTCGTTACATCCTCAGTGCTTCGTACAACGACGTGAAGGGCGTCATGAAAGGCTCGGACCGCAGCACCTTCAACATCAACAACACGCTTTCCTATACTTACAAGAACATAATATTCCGGAACCAAATGGACTATTCGCGCAACGTTGCCAACGAATCGCCCTACGGGTTGTTCAGCGAATACATCGGATTGGAGCCCTATTTCGCTCCGTACGACAGCGACGGCAAGTTGAAAAAACTGTTGGGGCAGGAGTGTGCCAACGACTATTATCCGGTGTATAACCCTCTGTACAACGCTTCGCTCAACACCAAAAACCGGTCGGCATACACCGCTTTTACGGAGAATTTCGAAATGGACTGGCACATCAACGGACAGTTCCGCCTGACGGCACAATTTTCGTACAGTCGTACCGAAGAGAGCAGCGACGTGTTCTATCCTTCTGGGCATACGATGTTTATCGACTACGATGCCAACGGGATCGGCGACCGGAAAGGGCGCTATACCAAAACAGACGGTTACTCCAACAAGCTTTCCGCCCAGGCGGGGTTGAACTACAACCAGTCTTTCGGCAGGCACTTCCTTTTTTTCAATGGCACGTGGAACCTGCAAACCGTCGAAAGCGGTTCGACCACTACGGTAGCGGAAGGTTTCGGTAACGACAGCATGGACGACATTTCCATGGCAACCTCTTATTTCCACGACAGCCGTCCCGGTGGAAGTGACAGCAAGACACGGGAAATTGGTATTATCGGTGCATTCAACTACTCGTTTGACGACCGCTACCTATTCGACGCCTCTTTCCGCGCTTCGGGTTCTTCCGTCTACGGTTCGGACAACCACTGGGGAAATTTCTGGTCGCTTGGTGCCGGCTGGAACATCCACAAAGAGCATTTTATCCCCAAAAACTGGAAAATATCAATGTTGAAACTGCGCTATTCGTTGGGATACACCGGTACCCAGAATTTCAATCCCTATCAGGCACGCGCCAAATACCAATACGGCAACCAGTACTACGACGGTCGTTTGGGTACCACGATTTTAGGTATCCCGAACACCAAGCTGAAATGGCAGAAAATCTACGACAACAACTTCGGAATCGACATTGCCTGGAACAACGTTATCAGCGCACGTGCGGAATACTACATCCAGAACACAGATAACATGCTGACGGACATCACGCTGCCCGCCTCTACGGGTTTCAACACCTATAAGGAGAATATGGGTAAAATCGAAAACAAGGGGTACGAAATCTCCCTGAGCATCACCCCTTGGCGCAACAACAAAGACCGGGCTTGGTTGACCCTGACGGCTTCCGCTTACCACAATAAGAATACCATCAAGAAAATCTACGACATCTTCAAGAAGAGCAACGACGATGCCGACGACAAACTGAATGCCGGCAAGCCGAATTCAGGCAATTTGACCGCCGAAGAGATTGCCGCCTGGAAGACCCAGACCACCCGGCCGGCGACGAAATACTACGAAGGCTGTTCCATGACCGCTATCTGGGGCGTTCGTTCTCTGGGTATCGACCCGATGAGCGGGAAGGAAATGTTCCTAGACAAAGACGGCAACCTGACCTATACCTGGAGTTCCGACGACCAGGTAGTCATCGGCGACAGCAATCCCAAATTGCGTGGTACGGTGGGACTGAGTGCCGGTTGGAAAGGCTTCACGCTGAGCATGACAGCTTCCTACAAATTAGGCGGCGACCTCTACAACTCCACCTTGATTGAACGCGTGGAGAACGTCACCGGTTTCGGCAACCTCGACAAGCGCGTGGCGCAAACCTGGACGAAGCCCGGCGACCATGCTCCTTACAAACTGATCGAGATGCGGCAGAATCCGAACGATTCAGGCGAGACAACGCGGCCGACTTCCCGTTTCGTACAGAAAAACAATGAACTGTACTTCTCCTCGGTGAACTTCGGTTATGATTTCTACCGGATGAAGTTCGTGAAGAAAATCGGCCTGGAACGGTTGAAACTCACCTTCTACGCCGACGAAATTGCCCGTCTCTCCACAGTGAAAATCGAACGCGGGACAAGCTACCCGTTTGCCCGGACTTTTTCCCTCTCGCTGAATGCTACATTCTGATGAACGATTAAATAAAAGAATTATGAACAAATATATGATAAAACTGATATTGGCGGTGTTGGGCGGCAGCCTGTTCTGTTGTTCGTGCAACGACTGGCTGGACGTGGAGCCGAACACCGAAATGGACCGCAACGACCTCTTCAAGGACGAGGCGGGATTTGCCGATGCCATGAGCGGCGTGTATGCCAACATGACCGACAATAACCTGTACGGCAAAAACTTGACCTGGTACATGCTCGAACTGATGGGTGGGGGAGCCACGTACACTTTTGGAAATAACGGTAACTTTGCAGGATATTATTTTCACAAAAATAGTTCGTATTACATGGAATCGCTGAAATTGAGCGACGTGGATCCCATTTGGAACAAAATCTACAACACCATAGCCAACCTCAACTCGCTGCTGGCGTGCATCGACGACAAGCAGAACGTGTTCGGCGGTGACGACTACGCCGTCTTCAAGGGGGAGGCATTGGGGTTGCGGGCGTTCCTGCACTTCGACCTCCTGCGCCTTTTTGGCGAAGCGGGTGCGGTGAACCCCGACCACGAGTGCATCCCGTACGTCGGCAAACTGACTTCCGAAGTACACCCACTCCTGACGGTGAAACAGTGCAGCGAATGCATCCTCGCCGACCTGAAAGAAGCCAGGAAATTGCTGGAAGCCGACCCGATGTACACCGATGCGACTCCCTCTTCTTTCGTATGTAGTGCGGTAACAGGCAACAGTTCCTACCGTACCCGGTACGGCATCCGGGACTGGCATAATCGGCGCTTCCATTTCAACTATTATGCGGCGGTAGCCACCATGGCGCGCGTCTATCTCTGGATGGGCAATAAAGAGGAGGCCTTGGCTTGTGCCAAAGAGGTTATTGCCGTGCAGGAAACCGTTTTCCCTTGGGTCAACTCCACATTGGTGCAAAGTGCGAACATTGAAAATACCGATAAATATGGATGCAAAGACCCGACGTTTTGCACCGAACAGATTTTTGCCCTGAACATCACCGACCTGCACGACCGCATGGACGGCTACATGCTCGAGGGAGAATATGCTTTTCAGGGTCAATATGGCAATCTTCTCGCCATCAATACCGCCGATGCTTTCGAGCCGGCTACTCAGGCGTTGGATCCCCGCTATGCCTACCTGAAAAAAGCATATTCCATGTACGGAAATGAATTTATGCTTTCCACTAAATATTACAAACGCGAAAGCGAATCGCCTTGGGCTGCCGACCGTCTGCCGCTGATGCGCGTGTCGGAAATGTATTACATCGCCGCCGAGTGCGAGTCCGACTGGCAGGAGGGTGTCAAGCATTTGGAAACCGTACGCAGCCACCGCGGACTTTCTTCCGCTCCGTTGAGGTGCGGCAGCAAGGACGACCTGCAAAACGAAATCGAAAAGGAATACCGCAAGGAGTTCATAGCAGAGGGCCAGTTGTTCTACTACTTCAAACGGCTGAACAAGTCCGTCACGATCAAAAGCCCGATGAGCGGCTCGAAGACCATCGAACCGAATTGCTTCACCTTAGACCGTCCGGATGATGAAAACACCTACGGCGGACGCAACAAAGACAATGAACAAACTAAAAAAGACAAGAAATGAAAAATTGGATTTATACGGCAATGCTCTGCCTGACAACAGTAGCATTGGGCGCTTGCTCCGAAGAAGAAGCCGAACTTTGGACGGAGAAAGGATTTGTTTGGTTTTCGGCTGAAAATACTGATTTCTCTTTCAAACAGTTGCCCGACGTTGGTTACGGACAGACGGCCTTGGCGGCCCTCCCCTTCACTGTAGCCACCACGATGGAAAATTGCGACCGGACAGTCAACGTGGAAGTGATCCGCCAACCGAAAGACAGCCGCACCAAATACGAGATTCAAACCCCGGTGGTGCTTCGTGCTAATCGCACATCGGATACCCTGTGGGTGCGCATTACCAATAGCGAACACCTGGAAACCACGCCCGACACGGTGGGTTTTCGCTTTGTTGCCTCGGAGGATTTCAATCCGGGCTTGAAAGACAATGTCGCTACCAACCTTTGTTTGTACAACGGTTATGTACGTCCGGATTGGTGGGATGAAGACGGTTGGAGCAAAATGGGTTATTTCACCCAACTCAAAATGGAGGTGTTTGTCAAAGTGACCGGAGGAACGGAAGATCCGAGGGGAGAGGAAGGATCATGGAACGGCATTGCCGTCACCTACCTGCTGGTTCAACTTAACGATTACATCGAGGCCAACGACATCCGTTATCCGGCCGATGACCAGAACGCCCCGAATCAACGTCCCGTTTTTGACAGGGTAAAGTATTAAAATTCAATCATTAAAAGAATTGTTATGATAAAAAGAAAATATATACTGACAGCCGTTGCCGCCTGCTTGATGCTGGCGGGGTGCTATGACGACCGGAACGGCCACGACTACGATACGGTCATGCCCGATGTGGAAATGACCATTCCCGAAACGGCATATAGTGCGGGCATCGGTTCAGTCATCTCCATTACGCCGGACGTGAAGACCTCCATTCCCGAAACGGACCTGCAATACAAGTGGGAAGTGAGGGGGGAGATGTTCAATGAACATGGAAGGGAAGCCTTTCTGCCTTTGGTGTCCGCTGAAGAGCAAGGCAAGGAACTGAGATACACCTGCCACCTCGACACCAACATCACTGCGCTCAACAAAAGCTACACCTGCCGTCTCCATGCCAAACAATTGAGCACCGGCCGCAACTTCTATTCCACGAACACCTTCACCATCACCATCGCCGGCATCACGGGCCTGCTGGTGCTGCACGGTGATGACGCCTCGAGCGATATCGGCATTTTGGAAGCGGAAGAGTTTACCCCCTCCGCCAACTCCCTGCCGGCTTCTCCCTCCGCCGTCACCGACATGTATTCGAAAACCAACGGTGGACGCAAATTGCAGGGAAAAGGCGAAACCGTCGTGCAGAGCATTTCGAGCAATCTGTATAATGACGAAACTAAAAAACGTTGCCGCATTTATGCCAAAACGGTGCGGGAAGTCGCTCTGCTCAACAAGGACGATTTCTCTTACTACGGCGACTGGAACAGCCTGTTTTACCTCAGCGGAGACCGACAAGAACACAAAGGACAGCCGGAAGGTTATATCATCGCGGAGCAGGACGTGTTTGCCTTCGACGGAGGCATCGTCTTTTGGATGCAACAATCCAACCAATATCCTTTCCTTTTCCCGACCCTCGGTGAAAATGACGCGTGTGCGGACGGCAATTGCTTTACCTATGCACCCCAATTTGAAGAGGTGGCAACGAGCGGCATCCAAAAGTTGATGTATGCCACCACCGTGAACGGACAGACTCGAAAAGGCTTTCTCGGGATCACCCAGACTTATAGTTTCAATCCTAAGTACGTGAAATTATTGGATACCAAAGCAGACAACGTTAAATTCAATCCCGGCGATATGAAAGCCGATTTGGTCGTGATGCGCACCGATAACAGGGAGCATGTTAGGGCTGTACTGAAAGGCGAGGCCGATCATCCTACCGCTGCCGGACAATTCTTTGCCGTTGATCTGTGGCCCAATGCTCCCGCTAAAGGAGAGAGCGCTTATGTTGATGTACCGCAATACTTTTACGCCCTAGAAAACACTTTGACCGGCTTTAGCGACGCTATCGCCTTTGAATTCGGAGAATCGAAAAACATGTGCTATTATGCCACCCGGGATGCCGTTTACCATTACGGCCTCGACGGCAGCGAGGTCTCCCCGTTCGGTCAATTGGGCAAGACGGACGGGGCGGTGCTGGACTTCGGCAGCGAGATCACCCTGATGAAACTGCTTGCCTCGCCGAACGTCACAACACGCAACGATAAACCGGTCTTGCTCGTTGCCACCTGGGCTTCCGGCAAATCTGCTCTTTGGGCTTTGCACTTAGACATCATGACAGGCAAAGTGTTAAAAGCGGTGAAATACGACGAAACCAATGTAGACGGCTGGGCGTTCGGACGCATTGCCGATGTTAACATCAAAGGATTATAGGGTATGAAAAAATTTTCTTCATTTTTTTTCTTCATGATAGCAGCATGGACGGTTTCTTCCGTCCATGCCCAAAACTACGAAGCACTGAACCACTACATGGCGAAATACGGGCAAGGCTGGAGTACCAGCTACAACGAACAAACTGGAAATGGCGAGTGGACAAAAGAGGAACAGGTGGGCCATATTTTGCCGGAATTCCGGTTGAACAAACAACTCAACAGTCGGTCGTTGCGGGGTAGATTCGTTGTGCTGAACTTTTGGGCGACGTGGTGTGGCGGTTGCCGTCTTTTGTCGTGTGATATCGATTCGCTGATGAAACTCCGTCCCACAGCCTGGGAAGGAGTGCAGGTCATTGGGGTCGATGCGCACGAAACCTTAGTCGACAAAGGCTATAAAGCGGAAGAATGGTGGAAGAGTAAAGGCATTGGCTTCCCGACTGTGGGAGGTAAACTCGCCGACGCTTGCGCTGATGTCTCTCACGGACACCATCCGACGGTGCTGGTGGTTGACGGGCACGGCATTGTCCGCGGCAGGTGGGACGGCTGGAATCCGACCACTGCGCTGAACATCGAGCTGGCGCTTTGGGCGCTGAAAACCGTCCCCGAACAGAACATCCGTGCCGATCGGCCGACCGTCGAGACGTTGATGCAACAAAAGGAATATCGCAAAGCACTCTATCTGATGGAGATGATTCCCGACGCACCGGACAACTCTGCTCTCCGCTACGAGTGCATGTTGCGGAGCGGTGAAGAACGGTACGCCGCAGAATATTTCGAAACCTTGCGGGCAAAATATGCCGATCGGCAAGACGACTGGCGTCCCGCCAAAGCATACGTCGAAATCATGCAACCCATTGCGGAATGCGTGTATGCAAGCGGCACGACGAACTTGGACATCCTGAAAAACGGGATTGACGCATTCCGTACGCTGTCGTCTGCGGGCCTGGGCCACGTTGCGCTATACGAGAAAGCGGCCGAACTGCGGATGAAATACGCCGAAGCTTATAAAAAAACGGCCGTCAGCATGTTGAAAACCGCGTTGCAATACGTCGACCGCATCGAAAACGAACAGCAAAAAGCAGCCGAAACGGCGCGTCTGAAAAAACTGATTGAACAATATCGATAACACATGAAATCCATACGAACATTAATTCTAAGCTCCATGCTGGCGGCGTGGGGCACGCTCTCGGCATCCGCCCAAACGGATCGGTTGCCAGACATTCGGTTACCTTTCCCACCGGACAGCACACAATTGGAGGTGCGGACGACAAACCTCCCGGACATCAAGGAACTGCACTACCCGACAATCGATGGCGCCCCCGTTTTGAAACAGCCGGTGCGTATCGATGGTTCTCGACGTGAAATCCGTACGGAGGAACACGGCCTGGCCTACCCGACGCTCTTCGACTGGAACCGAGACGGCAAGCCCGACCTTCTGGTGGGCGAATTCCTCACGGGACAGTCGCGTATCAAAGTATACCTGAACACCGGCTCCGCCAAGAAACCCAAATTCACGGGCGAATGGTTTTACGCCACAGACGTCAACGGCGATGTCATCTCCAACTACCAATGGTGTTGCATCGGCATCCACCCGCAAATCGTTGACGTCAATGGCGACGGATACCCGGACATTTTTTCGGGCCAATACTACCCTGGTGTTGTCACTTGGTGGAAAGGCGGGGAAAAGGGTTTCGAGCCGGGACGGCAGATTCCGCAATTGGGCTATCAGGACGGCAAGGAATTTACGGTTGGCAGCGATGAACCGGAATGGTCGCCCGACTCTTGGTACTACTGGAACTATTCGTCGGCACGCTTGGCAGACTTCAACGGCGACGGGCTACCCGACCTCTTCGTGGGCGGCTGCGGCGGCTATCGCGTGGCGCTGAACATCGGCACAAAAGGCGAACCGCGTTTTGGACGCCGGGAGTTTCTCTTCCACGTGGATGGTACTATCCTCCACACCCGCCGTAAAGCGGGCATGCACATCGCCAACGGCTTGGACTTCCACATCACGGACGCTTGCTCGCAGACGGCGCATTGCTATCTGAACCCCGTCGACTGGGACGGAGACGGCGTATTGGACATCATTGCCACCGACGAGTACACCCGGCCCGGCGAGTATGGCGTTTACTTCTTTCGCGGTGTACGTACCGACGATGGCCTCCGTTTCGAACAGGCGCGGCCGCTTTTCCTGGCTACGGACGGGACGAAGGCCTTACCGGGTTGTACGCCCCATATCCAGGTGGTGGACTGGAATGGCGACGGTGTGCAGGACATCCTCATGGGGCTCTCCATCCCCACGATTAACGGTTTTGAAGGAGCTACCGATATCTACTGGCAATGGATTCATGACCTGGGCTTACAGTCTCCGGGCAAGGACGCCGGCGAGGCTCTCCAGTACTACGGCACTACCGAAGAGTTTCACGCCAAATTGAAAGAACAGGAGTTTTTGAAACGGTACCTCATCGGCAAATTAGACGACTGGAAATATGCCACCCTGCGTCACCGTGGCTTCGTTTTTCTCTTCGAAGGGCAAGCGAACAAACAAAGGGCCGTGGCCATCCCGATGAAGGCGGAACCCTGCGAGTTTGAATACGACAAGCCCGCTGCCAAAGAAATGAAATTGCCGAAAATCGAGCGGAAACCGGTATCATGCCATGCCTATATTCGCCATGATGACGGACAATGGAACGTGTGTATAAAAATGAATACCACTGGAAACTACCACCTCTATACCGACAATCGGATGAACGAAGACAAAGAGCCGGTCATTGTTGAAATCACACTGCCCGAAGGCATCCGGAAAGAAGGCGAGCTGAAACGTCCGCCGATTGTCCTGTACGGTGCCAACGAGGTGTACGACGGAAAACAACTGACTTTCATCCAAAAGCTTGAGGTCGAGCCCGGTCTGACCGGCACCTGCGAGGTGAAAGTGAAAGTGAGCTGGCAAACCTGCAGCGACGAGACCTGCCTGCCACCGGAGACATACGAAGAGACTTGCGAAATCGAACTACCCTAAAAACCGATACCATGATTAAACTGAAAACAAGAATATTGACCCTCATTTTTTTGTCAGGAGGCATGGCTTTCGGACAAAAGACCAATTCTGCGGAAGACCCCATCCGCACCGTCGGGATGCCCGTTATGAAAGAGATTGTCAACACACCGATTCCCGGTGCGCCGCTGCTTTCGAAACCGCAACTGATTACAGGGACGAAACAGGATATACGCACCGAAAAACACGGACTGGTCTATCCCGCCCTATTCGACTGGAACCGTGACGGTAAACCCGATCTACTGTTAGGCGATTTCGCCACCGGAGAAACCGGCTCGTTCGTGAAAGTCTACCTTAACGAGGGCAGCGCCAAACGTCCCCGCTTTTCCGGGAAATATTTCTGGGCGACGGACACGCAAGGCGACACCGTTTCCAATTACCAGTGGTGCTGTATCGGGCTCCATCCGCGGATATTCGACCTCGATGGCGACGGATGGCCCGACATGCTCTCTGGACAGTATAACCCCGGTAAAATCTCTTGGTGGAGAGGCTCTGCAGAGGGCTTTCTGCCACGGCAATTCGTACCGCAAGAGGGCGAACCCGAAGGGAGGGGCTCCGCTGTGGATCCGGACAATCCGAATTGCGAACAGTATTGGGTATACACCACCGTACAGTTTGCCGATTTCAATGAAGACGGGCTACCCGACCTTTTCGTGGGCGGCTGCGGCGGCCTGCGTGTGGCCCTAAATACTGGCACACGCCAACACCCCCGCTTCGGGCTGCGCGAACACCTTCGCTACACGGACGGTTCCAACCTCTCCGTTGACGAGGACAATGCCCAACGGGGACGTTTCAAGACCTACATCACCCCGACAGACTGGAACGGCGACGGCGTGACGGATCTGCTCGTAACCCACGAATACAACAGTAAAGGTGATTCGCCCGTGCTGTTTTATGAGGGTGTGAACACCGATAAGGGACTGCGTTTCCGCAAACCGAAACCCCTCTTCACTGCTGCCGACGGCGGTAAAGTATTTCCCGGCTGCCAGCCTATGATATGCGTGGCGGACTATAACGGCGACGGCGTGAACGACCTGCTGGTGGGTATGTCGATACCGACAGTCAACGGCTACGAGGTGGACGACTCCATCGCCTGGGGATGGATACAAGACTTCGCTATCAACATGCCGGGCAAAGACGCCGGCGAGGTTACCGAAATCAAAGGTATCGAAGGCATGAAGCAAGTGCTGGAGCAACCTGGGATGCGGAGTTATTACCTGGGACGATTGAAAGAATACAAATACCTCACGCTCCGCCACCGCGGTTACGTCTACGTGATGTACGGCAAAAAGAATCCGGTCAGGGCCGCTGTTTCGGTAATGGAAAAGGCAAGCGACCCAGTCTCGGTGACCCGATCGTTCGAAGGTAGCCGGGCAGATAATGCCGTCACCTACCGGCTGGAACATCCCGACACCATCCATACAGGAGGCATGTACAGCATGAACGTGATTCTCTCCTTCAAGAAAGGATGGCACGGTTATACGGACAGTAAAGCCAACGAGGCCCTCGGCATGGTCCCGACCAAAGTGGATATCCGCTTCCCCGAAGATATTCAGGCAACCAACCTGGAACTTCCCGCTAAAACCTATACGGGTGCGACGCTCTATACGGGCGAAAACAAGTTCAGCCGAAGTTTCATGTTTTTTGAACCCGGGCGGACGGAAATTCCGGTAGAGATCGTCATCAGCTATCAGGTGTGCGACGACCAGATGTGCCTGCCTCCCGAGGAGCACGTCATCAAGGTCAATATCCCCGTTACTTTCAAAAAACGATAATCATCTTTATAACACCATAAAACCAATATGAAAAGAACAATATTCATCCTATTCCTTGCCCTGACGGCCATGAACCTGAGGGCACAAACAAACATGTCGCTGAGCGGCGAAGGCGTCACACTGAAAGAAGGCGAAAAACTCTACCTCTATGCCGGCGAACGCACGCCGAGCGATTCGGCTTTCGTGAAAGGCGGCAAATTCCGCTTTGCCCTGAAAGGCATAAAACCCCGCGAATGCAGCCTTATGCGGGCGGATGATCCACAATATGCCAATATGCTGCTCTACCTGGACAATTGCCCCTCCTACGTGAAAATCGGTGCAGGCACTTATAAAAGTTTCAATAACACCTTTATGGAAGCTGAAGTGGCGGGCAACCCCACTCACCTCGAGGTTCAGGAGGTGAACGACATGATTTTCAAAAACACCGACAATAGCAAAAATCCCATGGATTCGCCCGAATTTATTGCCAAGCTGAAAGAGGCCTGCGGGCGTGCGGATATGGCGGCGGCATACGTGCTCTCCAAATATGCCTCCGTCGCTTCCCATGCCGGTATCATTTCCGAGGTGAAAGCCTGCTACGATCGTATGCCCGAAGCGGTGAAAGCTTCCATCCCCGGCAAAGACCTGGGTGAACAGATACAGAAATACCTGAACGTTTCCGTGGGCTACGAGGCGAAGGACTTCACCCTCAGTATGCCAGAAGGTAAGGTGGTCAGCCTGAAAGAATACGTCAAAGGCAAAAAAATCGTACTTCTTGACTTCTGGGCATCGTGGTGCGCCCCCTGCCGGAAGGAAGGCGAGAATGTGAAAGCCATCTACGCCGACTTCAAGGACAAGGGGTTCGACGTGTTGGGCATCTCTCTAGACACCGATAAGGCCAAATGGCAGAAAGCCATCGAGGAGGAAGGCTACGAATGGGTGCAGGTCAGCGATCTGCTGGGCTTCAAATCGCCGATATACAAACAGTATGACATCAACGGCATTCCCGCTCTTTTCCTGCTGGATGGTAATGGCAAAATCATCGCCACCGGTCTGCGGGGCGACGACATGCGGAAGAAAGTGGCGGAATACTGCAAATGAAACGATAGACTGATGAAAAGATTATTATTACTTGTCCTCATCGGGTGGTTCGGAGGGACCGAATTGTATGCCCAGGACTACGAACGTCTCTATAAATTTCTTGACCAATACGGTTCCAACTGGAACCATGGCTACCGTAAAGAAGCAGCTGATGGTCGGTCGGAATTGGTGAACCAACTGGGTACGCCCGCACCTCGCTATACCTTTAGCAAAGAGCTGAACAGCAAAACGATGAAAGGCAAATTTGTCATCATGAATTTCTGGTCCACCTGGTGCGGCGGCTGCCGAGCCTTGTGCATGGCTCTGGATTCTCTGATGGTGAAACACAGCAACGACTATCGGGACGTGCAAATCATTGGCGTGAACTACAAAGAGACCCTGGCAGACAAAGGCTATAAAGCCAAAGAATGGTGGAAACAGAAAGCTTTCGGCTATCCCACCACCGATGACAACAAAGGCGTGGACGAATTCAGCACCACCGTGCAGGCCGGTCACCCCACGATGATGCTTATCGACGATAAAGGCATCATCCGTGGACGCTGGGATGCTTGGTCGCCCGGCACGGCAGACAATGCCGCGTTGGCGGTGTGGGTGTTGAAAATCGTACCGGAACAGGGGTTGACCCTCGACTTCGGCATGGCACGTCGCTGTATGGAGGAAAAGCAATACCTGCGGGCCCTCTACGTGCTCTGCGGGTTGGACGAAACGGCGGAAATCCGCCTGATGAAACTGGAGGCGCTGCTGCATATCTCTTCCTATCAAGGCGGAACTTTACTCGCCCAAATGGTGGAGGAAGCCAAAGAATCGAAAGATTATGACACCTTGCTGGAGATCGCCGAAATCGTGGAACGCAATGAAGAGCTTTATTCCGCCTACTGCAAAATCGGCCTGGATGCCGCAACCGTCTATAACAATTACAGCCGGAAAGGAAACGACGAAACACTCCTGCTCGGTTGCAAATTGAAGTATCGTTACGGCAAACAGATGCAGGAGGAAGTCCTTCGCACGTGCGACCAAAATATTCGCATCCATGAAATGAACGGGAAAGAGGAGGATAAAGTGGAATTTTGGAAAAAAGCAAAGGCAAATTTACAATAAAAACGGATATGAAAAAATTGATATTCATGATACTATTGGGCTGTTCCGTGGGCCTCTCTGCGCAGAACGTGGCGGACAAAGCACGGCAGGATAAAGCGGTACAGTCACTTGAAGCCCGTTATGCCGCAAGCACTCCGAGTGCCTTGCGCAATGACAAGACATTCGTGGCCGATATGCGGGCGGTCATCGCCCGGGCAGACGCTAGTGCACTCTACGTGGTGGACAAATACGCCACGTTCGCTTACGTGGTGGGATTGAAAGACTGCATCGAAAAGGCGTTGGCAGCCATGTCCGCTGCCTTGAAAAAAACGGAGGAAGGTCTTCGGGTGCAAAGTCTCTGTTATAGCATACGCGAAATGAACGTCGGCGACCGGGTACCCGATTTTACTCTCCCCACGCCTAACGGCAAGGAGGTGAACTTCTATAGTTTCCTGAAAGGCAAAAAATGCGTCATCCTCGACTTTTGGGCATCGTGGTGCGTCTGGTGCCGTAAGGAAAGCCCCAACGTCCGGAAAGTGTTCGATACCTACAAGGCGAAAGGCGTGGACGTCATCAGCGTATCGTTCGACACCAACCGTGACCAATGGGTGAAAGCCATCGCCGAGGATGATACTCCCTGGACGCAGGTGTCCGATTTGAAAAGCACCGACGAAGGGTACCTGTATAAATGGTACGGCCTGCAAGGCATCCCCGCCATCTTCCTCATTGACGCACAAGGGCGTATCATCGCAAAAGGTATGCGTGGCGCTGCCATCGAAGAGAACGTGAAGAAATTCCTCAACAAATAACAAAGGCATTCAGATATGAAGAAAAAATTACTTATTGCCTGCGGGGCGGCCTGTCTGCTCACCTCCTGCGCAACGACACCCGAAAAACAATTTACCCTCACCGGCGACGTGGAAGGTCTGGGCAATACCCGCATCTACATCGAGCACGGCAGGACGGCAGACAGCGTAGAAACCATCAACGGGCATTTCGAATACTGGGGCGGTACTCTTGACGAGCCGAATTACATCAAGGTCAGGAGTGCCGACAATCAATGGGGTTGCATGTTCTGGGCGGAAAACTCCCCCATCCGCATCTCCTGCGATCAAAACGGGAAAGGAGAAGTTACCGGCTCCCAGACCGAAGATGAATACCAGACCTACCGGGCACACATGGCTTCGGTGTGGATGGAACAGCAAGCCGTGTTGAAAAAATCCACGGAAGCAGATATAAATGGCAAAACAGAAGAAGCCGAACGACTGGAGCAAGAACTCGAACAATTGAAGTGGAAGGCTGATACCGTGTTCATGGCATTTGCTCGGAAATACCCCCGGAGCCACGTGAGCTTCAACCACGTGTATAACAAACGAATCATGGACAAATACCGCTTCGACCGTCTCAACGGTTTGCTGGCATGCCTGGACACCACCGCTTTCCGGGGCTCATACTGGAAAAACTTCAAGGAAGTATATGCCAAAGACCAACGCATGCAGCCGGACCAGCCGTTCCCGTCGTTCTCCTTCCCGGACATATTCGACACCCCTGTATCACTTGATGACTATAAAGGAAAATACCTGATCCTGACCATCGGCAGTTGCGGACTGGCAGACTACAGGAGCTACCTTCCCACAAAGAAGGAATTGTACGGGAAGTACCGTGAGAAAGGCTTGGAAATCGTAGACATCCTGCTCGAAAAAAACAAGGACTACATGCTGAAAACCATCGCCAACAACGGCATCGAATGGAACCTGATTTCCGACTACAAATATTGGAGCAGCCCCATCGTCCGCGATTGGGCCATCGACCACATCTGCCAGCATTTCCTGATTGATCGGCAAGGGACCATCATCGCCCGCGACTTCTCGCCGGAGGAATTGCAAAGCCAGGTAAACCAATTGTTTGAATAAAAAGTCCTTTTGTATATAATAGTGAAAGCGAAACGTACAATTTTCACTGTTTTTTCACCCCATCAAAGCAAAGGCATTTAATTACTGTTCAAGCGGTAATTAAATGCCTTTTGACCATCTGCAAAAGCGCAGAAAAAGAGGTGTGGTTGAAAGGTATTCAAGAGGAAGGGTATAAATGGGTGCGGGCGAGTGATTTGCTGGGGTTCAAATCTCCCGTGTGTAAGGCGTACGATGTTAACGGTATTCCTACATTGTTTTTGCTGGACGGAGAGGGGAATTCGTGTTCTTATTTTTATTTCTTTTCAACTTTGTTGATGAAGATGGTTTCGAATAGTTCTCCACGGGTAAGTTTACCGTTTTGCAGGCAAATGGCCTCGATTCTTCCTTTGGCGCATAGAATGTTTTCGGGGAGCTTGTAGATGTCCTCGAAGAACACTAGCTTGATGCCTTCTCTCTGGTAAGCGACTTGGACGACAAAGCGGTCGCTGCCGCGAAGGGAGTGTTTGTAGGAAATGTCGATGCGGGAGACCATCACGTCGATGCCTTGGTCGTGCAGGGCGGAAAAGCTGGTTCCGGTGGTTTCCAGGAATTCGTGACGGGCGTGTTCCATGTAGTGTTGATAGTTGGAATTATTGACCACACCTTGCAGGTCACATTCGTAGTCCCGTACTTTCATCTCTATTTCAAATGCGTAATCTTTCATGGTAATAGATTTATACGTTTTTCAGGTTATTTTTCTAGCGCCCATTCCCAGAGTGGCATGACACGAATATCATCTACTTGTTCTTTCTGATTATAAGTGATGAGAGTCTTTGTTCTTACTGGTATTTGTGGCACGGAAAATCCCCTAAATTCACGTGTCTTATTATTGTCGGTTAATTCATAGCAGACTTGGAAAGCATGGATATCCCCATCCTTTTGTGCCAAGAAATCACATTCTCCTTTTCCGTTGTCAAATGAAATATTTTGATACCCTTTATTTACCAATTCATTATAAACGAGATTCTCGAAGAATTTACCACTATCCGGAGAAAAACGGGACGTGTTGGCTTGCATCAGTCCATTGTCGATACAATAACACTTGTGGTCAGAACGTTTTGTTTCTTTTAACGAAAACGAGAAATTTCTTATGTCAGAACATATATAACTGTTACATAAATAATTAATATAGCTGCCCATTGTATTTTCGTTGCTACCAAGCGATTTGCCTAGTTGCTGGAGAGAAAACCGATTACCAACGTTTTGCAAAAGATAATTTACACTTTTGTAAAACAGATAGGGTTCACGTATAGAATTATAAATGATACAGTCTTTCTGCACGATAGATTCGAAATAGCTACGTAACAATTCTGCTTTTGTATGATCTTCCATCTTACGTAAAATGATTTCAGGAAATGTACCGTTTTTTATCATGGCACTGGTAAGGCGTAAAACTTGAGGAATTGCTTGATAGCCATCGAAAGACGAGTTTACCCCAATTGTTGCGAGGCATTCGGTAACGCTAAATGGACGGATCTCATTTGCGAAATATCTTCCCGATAGCATGGAAGAAAAACGATTTTGTAAAAGGTTCGAGTTCGATCCCGTGATGTAAATTTTGTTGAATGTCTGGGTGTCATAAATTGTCTTTACAAATACTTCCCAGTTTTTTACTTGCTGGATTTCATCCAAAAAGAGGTATTGAACTTTGGTTCCCGTTAATTGTTCTGCGGTTTCTATTACTCGGCGTAGTCGCTGTACATCATCCCAAAGAGGAATGAAGACCGGGGCATCTAAGTTGATATTCAAAATTGATTTGGCGTTAACGCCAGAGGCGAGTAGGTCATTCATCAGTAGTTTGAAGAGGCTGGATTTGCCACATCTGCGCACACCGGTAAGTATCTGAATGTGCGGTAATGTTTGTTTGTCGAGCAAATTTTTCATCATTGTTCTATCCGCAAGTTCTTTAAAGGATTTTCCTGTCCATTGCGGATTTTGTTGCATTAATGTTTTTTCCATACTCCTTGGCGTTGGGTCAAATTTCTATGCGTAAAGGTAAGATGTTTTTTTGATTTTACGAAATATAATTAGGTAAAAACGAGATTTAGTCGAATTATGATTCGTGATTTTATTGTTCTTTACTAATTATGATTCGTGATTTGGGAATTTGTTTTTTTCAGCATTTATAAGCCTAATGATTCGTTGATAAGGATAATTTTGATCCGTTTTTGGGGGAGTGATTTTTCCGTGATGGTCCACGTGTTGCACAAGCGGTCGGAACTTTGACAATTCATGCAGGTCCTTGTCGTTTGGCAAGGGGTATGCAAGTGAGGGTGGCGGATGGCGTTGAGTGGGGCGGCTGTTGTGCGAATGCGCTCCATGGCTTGCTCGATGTTGTCCGTGATCTTGTTGGTGCCGATGAACAGGACGACATGTTCCGGCCCGAAGGTGATGCCCGCAACTCGGTTGCCAACCATGTCCACGTTGACGAGTTGCCCTTGGCGGGTGAGGGCGTTGGTCCCTGTGACGAATAAATCGGCGAGGAGGGCTTGGCGGCGCCAGTATGTTTTCTGGGCCCGGCTGTAACCGTCTTGAAAAGTCCGGATGAGAATACATTCCGGTCGTTGCTCGATCTCGGAAAGGATTCCTGTGGCTTTCATCGTTTCGGAGTCTCCCCATGAAATAGTGGTTGGTTTTATCTTGTCAAAAATTTCTTGGAAGAAAATATCTCTAGCCTCTTGCCGGTTGTTGGCGAAGTAAACTTCGAAATGGTTTCTTTCTAGAGCTTTTATGGTTTGATCGATAATTGCTTGTTCCATATTCCATAGTTTCTGTTCGAGGGGCAAAGATACAGATAAAAAATGAGAGAACGAGCCGGGTGGTTCAGAAAGCTACAAGTAAATGGCGGCTGTTGATGTATAAATAAATTGTTGTAAATATATCTATTGTTCTATGTTTTAGATTAATTTTGTGTGTAGGCGGGATGATTGTCCGGGGATACAGCTGTCCGAGATTTACCATCCGTGTGTGTACAATTCTAAAACGATATATTATGAGGAATAGATTACGATACACTATTTATGGTTTTATCTTGGCGTTTGTTTTATCGGCATGTGGAGGGCCGTTGGATAAATCGGTGACGGAGTCGTTGACTCCGGAAGAATCGGAAGAAGTTGGACAAAAGTTCCCCGATTTTGTTGGGGTTTACGAGCGATTTATTTTTCCCGAAGTTCGTAAATGGGATGATCATTCGCTTTACAAACAAAAGTTGAAAAAGCTTACTTACGGGGATTTCATGGAGTTTTATAATTTGGTGTATCACCATGATTGGAAGGAGCAATTAAGTCGTGAATGGGAAGAGAGATTTGACTTAGAGCGGATTACCCGTCAACTTGACGGGATGGTTGATTCTCTTATTACGTATTGGGATAATTACATAGCGGAAAACGCTCCTTCAACCTACGTGTCTGTCGAGTTGTTGGAGATAAAAAAGACGGTTTGGGATGATCCGGAGTGGAATATAAGAAAGTTGGATGCTACGGCCCAGCTAAAGGTGGTGCCATTGCGGGGAACGATTGATAAAATGTCCGGGGAGTTTACTTTGTACCGGACGGATAAAACTGATGCTGATACTTACACGTTGGCAGAACATCTCGGTTCCGGTAAGATCGAGATTGAAACTCCTTTTGATGTTCCGATTGTGGTTGAATGCAAACTCTCGGTTTCCAGTAGTTGGTTTGCTCCTTGGTATGATTATGTCTGTGATACTCCTGCCGATGTCCTGACAAGGAAATGTAAGCTCCACACGGGGCATCCGGAGTTGATGGTTAAAGGGAAGAAAGTTAATATATTGGATTTGTGGGATGCGAAACCTTTTTATCTGGAAAGATATAAGGATGCTAGGAGCAAGGGAGATACTTTTTCTTCGGACTACCAATTGTACCGGGAACAATTTATTAAGGAACATATAGACAAGGAGTATATGGATCGGTTGCCGTATATCGAGAAACGTGAACTTCAGATGTTGTACGAGCATAACCCGCTGGCATTCTCTCTCTTTTACTCGGATGCAACCACGCAAGAGCTTTTGATGGAATGGGGGTGGAAATAGTTGACGAGATCATTGAAAAGAGATTATTTTGTCGATGATCGTGTGGCTTTTAGGAATAATCAATATCTTTACATGAAGTATCAAGTTCGTGCCGTTGGCATGAAACTTTTAAAAGGGCTTAGAACCATGATAAAGTGCTTATGGAACCAAAGAATGAAATTATTATATACCAGTCACAGGATGGCTCGATAAAAGTCGACGTGTTATTCTCGGAAGAAACAGTTTGGCTGACACAGATGCAGATCGGGTCTCTGTTTGGAAAGGCTAAATCTACTATTAGCGAACATATTAAAAATATTTTTGAAGAAGGCGAATTGAATGAAAATATGGTTGTTCGGAAATTCCGAACAACCACTCAGCATGGTGCGATTGAAGATAAAACGCAGAGCCATGAGGTCAATTATTACAATCTGGATGTTATCATTTCGGTCGGTTACAGGGTGAAGTCTTTACAAGGTACGCAGTTTCGTATTTGGGCAACACAGCGTTTACGGGATTATATCATTAAGGGGTTTGCTTTAAACGATGAGCGCTTCAAGAGTGGGTCGTCCATGAATTATTTCCGGGAATTACTGGATCGGATTCGAGAGATCCGTTTATCGGAACGTTTATTTTATCAACAGATTAAAGATATTTATGCCACGAGTGTCGATTATGACCCGTCAGATGAAATGACCCTTGCCTTTTACAAGGAGGTACAAAATAAACTTCTTTGGGCAGTTAGCGGGAAGACTGCGGCGGAACTCGTTTACTACCGGGCAAATGCGTCTTTACCGCAAATGGGGTTGACGTCAACCTCCTTGCCGAACAAGGTTAGTAAAACAGATGTGGAAATTGGCAAAACTATTTGACGGAAGAAGAAATCGGGTTATTAAAATTAATCGTGGAGCAATTCCTTGCATACGCCGAGACGCAGGCCATGCAACACAAAGTGATGTATATGCGGGACTGGATTGAAAAGTTAAAACAGGTGCTGACCATGAATGATAAAAATATATTGGAACATGCCGGGTCGATTTCTCATAAACTCGCAATGCAAAAAGTTGCTGACGAATATGATAAATACAAGGTGGCACAAAAGCAGTTGGAGCATTTGGAGAGTATCAAAGAGCTGGAGCAGGATGTTCAGAAACTGCGTGAGGCTAAAAAATGAAGATAGTGAATTGTTGATTTTTTTGTATTTTTGCAGGGTATTCTAATTCTATACAATTAAATTAATCTTTAAACTATTGATGATGAGGCATACGCTATTGATTTTGATGCTATTGATTTGTGGAATGAGTGCTTCGGCGCAGTTGACGTTGAAGTCGGAGAAGGGAGATTTCGAGGCTCGTTTGATTGGTCGGGCGTTATTTGACGGGGGGGTATTTTTTAGTGATAAAACGTCTTTGGGAAATGCGGTTGAGGTATATGATGTCCGTATGGGGACGGTGATTCGTTTCTTGGAAAGGTGGACCGGGAAGATCGAGATGGGGTTTGCCAAGAGTAAGGTGTCGATGAAAGATATTTATATCGAGTATAATGACGGGAAGAATCTGTTCCGGGTGGGACATTATTTCGAACCGTTCAGTTTGGAGTACCGGATCGGGACGTCGGATATGAAGTTTAACGGGGCAGCAGTGACCGGGATTGCTTTCGGGGATCGGCGACGACTGGGAATCAGTTACACGTATAATTGCGACGTGCTGAACGTGTCGGGAGGAGTGTTCAGCGATAAAGATATTGACAACACGGAGAAAGGGGATGAGGGGTATGCGTTTTCGGGGAGAGTGTTGTTCCGTCCTTATTCAAAGGAGAAAAACGTGATTCATGTCGGAGTTTCTTCTCGGTTTGGCGTGCAGGGAGAGGCAGAAGAGAACACATTGACTTATTCGGCCGGGGCTCCCTCGAATTTGATTTCCGAGAAGTTTTTGAAGGCAGAGGTGACCGAGGCAATTAATGAATGGAAGTTCGGGGCCGAGGTGGTGATGGTGCTTGACAGGTGGTATTTCCAAAGTGAATACCTGATGGCTCACGTGAATCGTAAAGCGTCGGTCGAGAACTATACCGGAGACGGTTGGTATGCACAAGTGGGGTATGCCTTACTGAATGGTCGTTATGGTTATAATAAAACGAGTGGTATGGCCACGGCTCCGGGGGAGAAGAGCTTGGAAATCCTGTGTCGCTATAATATCACCAACATGAACGATAAAGATGCCAGAATTATGGGAGGGAAACAAAATGATTTCTCGATCGGGGGTATCTATTATTTCAACAAGTATGTGGCAGCGAAAATGAGTTATAGCTTGGTAAGTTTGGATAAACATACACCGATAGATGGGAAACAGACGTTTAGCATGATACAGGGGAGGATTCAGTTGAGCTTTTAAATAATTGAAAACAAATGGATGATGTGATTGTCGATTCAATGATTCGGTGATTAATAATCACTTAATTGGAAATCATTAAATCTCAGAATTTTTAAATCTAAAATTAATCGATGCGTGTTTGTATAGCGGAAAAGCCGAGTGTGGCGAAGGAGATAGCAGAGGTTCTGGGAGCCAAAGTACGTCGGAATGGTTATTTCGAGGGGAATGACTATTGTGTGACGTGGACATTCGGGCATCTTTGTTCGTTACAGGAACCGCACGAGTACACGGAAAAGTGGAGGCAGTGGAATTTAAGTATGTTGCCGATGATTCCGTCCTCGTTCCGGATCAAGTTGATTGATGATGAGGGGATCAAACGGCAGTTTGCCATTATAGAAGAGTTGTTCAACCGGGCGGAGATGGTGATTAATTGCGGTGATGCGGGGCAGGAAGGGGAGTTGATCCAGCGCTGGGTGCTTACGAAGGCAAAGTGCAAGGCTCCGGTGATGCGGTTATGGATTTCTTCGTTGACGGAAGAGGCGATCCGGGACGGGTTTGCCAAGTTGATGTCGTCGAAGGATTTTGACACGCTATACGCTGCCGGGTCAGCCCGGGCGATCGGGGACTGGCTGTTGGGGATGAATGCCACGAGAGCTTACACGTTGCGCTACGGGAACGGGAAGAACGTGTTGTCGATCGGGCGGGTACAGACCCCGACGTTGGCTCTGATTGTCGATCGGCAGAAAGCGATAGAACAGTTCAAACCGGAAACTTATTGGGAGGTACGGACGGATTACCGGGGAGGTTGGTTCTCTTACACGAAAGGACGTTTCACGGTAAAGGAAGAGGCAGAGGCTTTCATGCAGGAGATTCTACCTTTGGAGTTGGAAATCAAGAGTGTGGAGCGCAAAAAGGCCATGGAACACCCTCCGAAATTGTTCGATTTGACGTTGTTGCAGGTGGAGTGTAACCGGAAGTTTGCTTTCTCGGCGGATACGACTTTGAAAATCATCCAGTCGTTGTACGAGAAAAAGTTGACAACTTATCCCCGTGTAGATACGAATTTCTTACCGAATGATATATATCCCAAAGTCCCCGGGATTTTGAAGGGGCTGAAACCATACGTCACGTTGATCGACCCGATTATTAACGGGAGTAAAATACGCAAGTCTCCGAAGGTGTTCAACGACAAAAAAATCACGGATCACCATGCTATTATCCCGACAGGAGTTTTCAGCTATGATATGACCCCGGATGAAAAGCGGGTGTATGATTTGGTGGCCCGACGGTTTATTGCGGTGTTCTATCCGGATTGCGAGATCGCGAACACGACGGTTATGGCACAGGTCGGGGTGAACGAGTTCAAGGCGACCGGAAAACAGATTATTGACCCGGCTTGGCGGGTAGTATTTCCTGCGGCATCGAACAAACAGAGTGATGAGAACGTGTTGCCCGTGTATGAAGTCGGGGAGAAGGGACCGCACACGCCCGAATTGCAGGAGAAGGAAACGCAGCCACCGAAGTATTACACGGAGGCGGATTTGTTGCGGGCGATGGAGACTGCCGGAAAACAGGTGGAAGACGAGGAACTCAGGGATCTGATGAAGGAGAATGGGATCGGACGTCCGTCTACCCGGGCGGGGATTATCGAGACGTTATTGAAAAGAGGGTATATTCGGAAGGATAAAAAGCGGTTGGTGGCAACAGCCACGGGTGTTGAACTGATTGATACGATTCAGAATGACCTGTTGAAGTCGGCCGAGTTGACCGGGCAATGGGAGAAGAAATTGCGGATGATCGAGGAGGGGACTTATAACGTGTCGGATTTTATGGAGGAGTTGAAGGTGATGGTGAACGAACTGGTACACGTGGTGAAGTGTTCGCCCCGGAAAGCGATCACCGTAGAGGTGGCAGAAGAGGCGAAAAAAGAAACGGCCACGAAAGAGAAAGCCCCGAAAAAGGAAAAAGCTCCCGCGGACCCCGTCGTGTTGAAATGTCCGAAATGCGGAAACGGTGAGATTATCAAGGGACGGGCGGCCTGGGGGTGTAGCCTGTATAGGAAATCGTGTGACTTTATTATTCCTATGGAATTTTTTGGGAAAAAATTAACACAGAAGCAAGTCGAGGCTTTGGTGTTGAAAGGTAAAACAGGGTCGCTGAATGGCTTTAAAAATGAGGACGGTAGTACGTTTAGCGGAGTCCTGCGTCTGGACGATAACTTCCGGGTGATCGTGGATAAAAAATAGGGGGTTGTATTAAATCTATCTTAAAACCTTTTTTACGTGATATAGGTCTGAGTTTTAATCCTTAGCTTTGTGTTACAATAAAAAAATAAACAAAGAAAAGCTATGAGATTAAAGCATTATTTATCCTGTATGTTGATCTTGTTGTCATTTGTTACGGTGAATGCACAAGAGAAAAAAGAGTTAAAAGAAGGAGATCAAGCTCCTACGTTTAAGTATTTGGATATTAACGGTAAGGAAGTATCCTTGAGTGATTTGAAGGGTAAGTATGTTTACATTGATATATGGGCTACGTGGTGCGGACCTTGCACGGGAGAACTTCCTCATTTGAAGGAGTTGGAGAAGAAAATGCACGGTAAGAAGATCGTGTTCGTGAGTATCTCTTGCGACAAGGATAAAGCTGCATGGGAGAAAATGGTGAAAGAGAAAGGATTAGAAGGAGTTCAGTTGCATAATGGCGGAGACCGGGCATTCATGGACGCTTTCGGGGTGAAGTATATTCCTCGTTTTATTCTTTTGGACAAAGAGGGTAAGGTGGTGAACGCGAACATGACTCGTCCTTCAAATGCAGAAACCGAGAAAACGCTGAAGGCGTTGAAGGGAATTTAGGAATTTTAGATTTATGATTGACGATTTATAATTAAAAGATCAGCTTTGTGCGGTTGGAATCTAAAATCATAAATCGTAAATCGAGAATCAATTAATGGGAGATCACTGAATTTTTAGTTTGGCTTTGGACAATTGTTTAGAGCTTTTTATCAGACGAGCGGGCCTTAGGGATGGGGCCCGCTTTTTTATAGAACGTCGTGACCGAAGGGGGTGATGGCTAAGCGGGCTAGTTTGAAATGTTGCATACCGAAGGGGATACCGATGATGGTGATGCAGAAGATTACCCCGAAAAGGAGATGGGACAGGAATATCCATACTCCCCCTATGAAGAACCAGATGACATTCATGAGGAAGGAAAGACAACCGCTACTTTGCGGGATGTCTACCACTTGGCTGCCGAAAGGCCAGAGGGCCAGCACTCCGAGTTTTAGGGTTTGTATTCCGAAAGGTATTCCGATGATCGTGATAAACAAGCCGATACTGGATACAAAGTATTCTAGTGCGATGAAGAAACCGCCGAACAGGACCCAGATGATATTTCCAAGAATTTTCATGTGTTATCGTGTTTTATAATGATTTTCCAAAGATACGATAAAGAATGCAATTGGGGAACAGGGTTGGGAAAGAACTTGTAACTTGTTGTGGGAATAGTGCGTATGATTCATGTACTTATTAATTTGTAACAATATGACTATGATCGAGCATTTGACAAAGGATAGTTTTAAGCGGAAAGTGTTTGACTATCAGAATGAGAGGATGTACAGATTTGAGGGGGAGCGTCCGGTTGTGATAGATTTCTACACGAACTGGTGTGTCCCATGTAAGACCATAGCCCCGATCCTGGAAGAGTTGCAGCGGGAGTACGAGGGGAAAGTTGATATTTACAAGGTGGATAGCGATATGGAGAAGGAGTTGGTAAAGGCCTTCAACGTGCGGAGCATCCCGACCTTGATGTTTGTTCCGGTGGAAGGCCAGCCGCAAGTGGGATGCGGGGCTGTGTCCAAAGGGGAATTGAAACATTTCTTTAGCCAGGTATTTCATATTTGACATGGAGATAATTTCGTGATTTACAGGAAATAATCTTGTGAATGGCGGGATTATTAATTTCTATTAATTTCGGAGCCTTGAATTTGAAATTAATATATACCTTTGTGCGTTTTAAAATTAAGGGTATAATAGTATGGAAAAGGTGTTTAGTCCGAAATTATTCGGATTAATTAAAGACGGTTCGGTAAAGAAGAATTTATCGAAAGATATTCTTGCCGGAATCGTGGTAGGTATCGTGGCCTTACCGTTGGCAATCGCTTTTGCCGTGGCCTCGGGTGTTTCTCCTGAAAAGGGAATTATAACGGCTATCGTGGCCGGATTTCTCATTTCATTCTTTGGTGGTAGCCGGGTACAGATCGGTGGCCCCACGGGAGCTTTTATCGTTATTGTCTACGGGATTGTAAATGATTATGGTCTGGACGGGATGATTATTTCAACGATATTTGCCGGGGTGATCATGATCGGGTTCGGTATGCTGCGGTTGGGGACGTTACTGAAGTTTATTCCTCACCCGTTGATTGTCGGTTTTACTTCCGGTATCGCCTTGACGATTTTCTCCACGCAAATATCGAATGCACTGGGACTGACACTGACGGACGTGCCGGGGAGTTTTATTGGTAAATGGGGTGCTTATTTCGGGGGAATAGATACCGTGAACTGGTATGCCGTGGGAATCACGATCGTGACCGTGTTGATTGCGGTGTATATGCCGAAGATTACAAGTAAGGTGCCGGGTTCGTTCGTGGCTATATTGGTGGTGACGCCTATCGTGGTATTCCTTTTGCCGGAAGGTGCGGTGACGACGATCGGTTCCGAGTTCGGGGAGATTAAATGTAATTTGACCCCGGTGTTCCCGTCAATCGAGTGGGGACAGTTGTCTCATTACTTGCAGCCTGCTATGACGATTGCCATTTTGGGAGCTATTGAGTCCTTGCTGTCGGCGGTAGTTGCCGATGGTATGATCAGCGGGCATCATCGTTCGAATACAGAGTTGATAGCCCAGGGGATTGCTAATATTGCCTCACCTTTGTTTGGTGGTATTCCTGCCACGGGAGCCATTGCCCGTACGGCAACCAACGTGAAGAACGGGGGACGTACTCCGATTGCCGGTATCACGCATGCCGTGGTGCTATTGCTGATCATGTTGTTCTTCGGGAAATGGGCGTCCTTGATTCCGATGTCATGTCTGGCGGGAATCCTGATTGTGGTGTCTTATAACATGAGTGAATGGCGGTCATTCCGTTCTATCCTGCGGGCATCGATGTCCGATGTGGTGATTTTGCTGGTGACGTTCTTCCTGACCGTGCTAGTCGATCTGACCGTGGCGATTGAAATCGGGGTTGTGTTGGCTGCCCTGTTATTTATGAAACGTATGGCGGATAACGCCCCGAAAGAGATTATCGGAGCCACAAATATGGATAGTGATGTGCTTGAAAATTACAAGAATCTGCCGAAAGGTTTGGGTATATACGAGGTTAGCGGGCCATTTTTCTTCGGGTCGGCAAAGACATATTGTGAAACAATTCGTAACTTGGGCGTGAATTACGAAGTCTTGATTATTCGTATGCGTCATGTGCCTTTCGTGGATTCTACCGGGTTGAAGAACCTAAAAGAGACGATTCTTCAATTAAAGAACGAGGGTACGTATATCGTTTTGTCAGGGGTGAGTGAACCGGTGAAAAAGGATTTGTTAAAGGGGGGAATCGGTGAGCTTGTCGGGGTTGAGAATATTTATCCGAAATTCGATTTGGCTTTACAGGCCGCGAAAGAGAAGATTGAAGAGAAATAATTACAAAAAGATATTGAAGTATGAGCGGATTTTTTGGCTGTGTATCTCGTAAAGATTGTGTTGCTGACGTGTTTTATGGCACGGATTACCATTCTCATCTGGGGACGAAACGTGCGGGATTGGCTTTTTATAACGGGGCGGATTTTAATCGCTCCATCCATAGCTTGGAGAGTGCCTATTTTCGGAATAAGTTTGAACCGGAACTGGATCGTTTCGCCGGGTCTAACTTGGGAATCGGGGTGATCAGTGATATGGAATCCCAGCCCATCACGGTGACCTCGCATTTAGGACGGTTCGCTGTCGTGGTGGTCGGACGTTTGGCTAACTTGGACGAGATTGTAGATGAGTTTCTGAAGGAACGAAAGCATTTTGCCGAATTGTCGAGTTCGACGGTGAACCCGACAGAGGCGGTGGCCATGTTGATTAATGCCGGGAATACGTTTAAGGAGGGAATCGAGAACGTGTATAACAAGGTCAAGGGGTCTTGCTCCTTTTTGATCCTGACGGAGACGGGGATTTATGCGGCTCGGGATAAATATGGTCGTACGCCGATTATTCTGGGAAAAAATGAGCATGGTTATGTAGTGGCCAGCGAAAGTTCTTCGTTCACGAATCTGGGATACACGATTGTGCGGGATATTCAGCCGCGGGAGGCTTTGCAGATTACCCGGGATGGGATCACGCAAGTGACGACCCCGGGATGCAAGAAACAGATTTGTTCTTTTTTGTGGGTATATTACGGTTACCCTTCTTCATATTACGAGGGGATTAACGTGGAAGATGCTCGTTATCGTTGTGGAGCGGCTATTGCCGAACGGGATGACGTGAAGGTGGATTACGTGGCGGGAATACCCGATTCGGGAGTCGGCCATGCGATTGGTTACTCGAATGCCCGTTGCTTGCCGTACAAGCGTCCGTTCGTGAAGTACACTCCGACATGGCCCCGTAGTTTTATGCCGCAAAATCAGGCGATGCGGGATCTGGTGGCCAAGATGAAATTGTTGCCTAACGAGGCATTTACGCGGGATGCCCGGATTCTGTTCCTGGATGATTCAATCGTGCGGGGAACCCAGTTGAAGGATAACGTGGTGAAATTGAAAGAATGTGGGGTAAAAGAGGTGCATATGCGGATTGCTTGTCCGCCTCTGGTTTATCCTTGTGCGTTCTTGAATTTCTCCTCTTCCCGTTCTAATTTTGACTTGTTTACCCGTCGGGTGATCCGGGATTTGGAAGGTACCTCCGATTTGACGGAAGAGATATTGAAACCATATACCGATCCCGATTCGGAGAAGTACAAGAAGATGCTGGACGTGATGGCTCAACATTTACAGTTGGATTCATTAAAGTTCCAACGTCTGGAAGATATTGTGAAGGCAATTGGATTGCCGAAAGAGGAGCTTTGTACTCATTGTTGGGACAATTCTTCTTATATGTAAAAAAGGGCTGGAAACAGCCCTTTTTTACATATAAGAAGAAAGATAAAAGTTAAAAAATAAAAGGTAAAAGTGGAAAATGTTTCCCGGCTTTCATCTTTTATTTTTTAACTTTTATCTTTTAGTTTTTATCTTAATACGCGTGGTGGTCGTCTTTCACATCCTGTATGTCAATTTGTTTTTTGTTGAGAGCCCGCCAAGCGTAGAATATATAGGCCAGCACGATCGGTGAGGCCAGTGACACGTATGCCATGGTTTTCAACGTGTAGAGGGAGGACGAGGCATTGTAAATGGTCAATGACGAATTGAGATCCGTGTATGACGGGTAGAATGCCGTGTTATTGAATCCTGCCACGATAAACAAGGCGATTACAGCCAAGACGATTCCGATTCCGGAAAACCAAATCCCTTTTCTCCAGTGGGGTTTCAAGATGGATTGGATGATTCCGAATAAAACTCCGACAACACCGATCAATAAAATAAGCGTGTTCAAAGGCATTTCCAGCAGGTTGTGAAAATATTTGTACGGGACGAGCTGGATGCTCTTGTCTTCCATGATTGCGTAACCTTTGCCTAATAATATGATGGCTAGGAAGGCGAGTAGGAATACCACGAACGGAATGGAGTTGTATAATACTTGTTTTTTACTTCTCTCATAGATCACGTCGTGTTTGATGTTATTCATAAAATAGAGAGAGGCTAATGTACGGGCCAAGAAGAAAATGGCTAGACCCAGACAGAGGTTTGCGACATTGAACAACACCTCGATTCCTCTCCAGGGACTCATCCAGGTAACATCATTCATTTCCCCCAGTTTAAACGGGTTGCCCGTGAAGAAAGAGCCGACAACGGCACCGATACAGATGGTGCCGATGACCCCGTTAATGATCAGGAATATGTTGTATGTTTTTTCCCCGAGCAGGTTCCCGGCTTTCCGGCGATACTCGTAGGAAACGGCCTGCATCACGAAACAGAACAATACAACCATCCAAGCGAGGTAAGCTCCCCCGAAACTGGTTGAATAGAATAGCGGGAAACTGGCAAAAAATGCACCCCCGAACACGACTAATGTTGTGAACGTGAATTCCCACTTACGTCCTAAACTGTTGACCAACAGATTGCGTTCATCGTCAGTCTTGGCAATGGTATATAATAGTGTTTGTCCTCCTTGTACGAACAACAGGAATACGAGCAATCCGCCAAGTAATGATATTAAAATCCACCAATAATGTTGAAGAAATTCCATATTCATTTGCGATTTATGATTTATGATTTTAGATTTTAATGATTTTCCGGTCCTTTTTTTATCTGGTGGAACATAATTTTCAGTTCTGCAATTAGCAGGACGGTGAAAAGTATGGCAAACATCCAGAATGTGGTCATTACCCAGTCGGACGCTATTTTGGTAACGGCGACATTCGTGGGCATCAGATCCTGTACGACCCAAGGTTGGCGACCAACTTCAGCCACGATCCAACCGCATTGGGAGGCGATGTAAGCCAAGGGAACGCAGACAAGAGCCAAGTAGGGAATGAGTTTGAATTTCTCGAATTTTCTCTTCTTTGCATACCACAGGGAAAGAATGAATAGAAGTGTGAATAACATACCCAGACCGACCATGATTCGAAAACTGAAGAATATGAGCGGCACGTGAGGTATGGCGTCATACGGGGATGACAAGTAGCCGTACCCGAAGTCGGAATAGTTGGCTTTAAAGACTTGCAACGTGCTGTCGGCAAGGGGATGGTTTTCGTCCTTGACGGCTTGCTTATATGTTTTCAAGGCATCGATGGCGGTGCGGCCGTTAGCCATACGTTGTTCCAAAGAGGGATAGGTGATACCTTCTTGTGAGGTGTAACCATCTAAAATATTTTGAATACCGGGAATATAGGCGTTGAAATCATGATACCCCAAGAAGGAAAGCATTTTAGGAACATGTATTGCGTATTCCATTTTTTTCATCTTGGGAGTCGGTAATGACGGATCGTTTGTCGGAATACCGATTACGGTGAATTCTACCCCATTACCACCCTCGTTCAGGCCCTCCATGGCGGCGAATTTCATGGGTTGTGTCTTGGTTACATCCTGCGCGCTGGAGTCTCCCGTGTACATGGTGAGCAGAATACTGATTAACCCGAACACGGAGGCAAGCATGATACTCTTACGAGCGAATTCAAGATTCCTTTTCTTCAGGATAAACCATGAACTCACTCCTACCACGAAACAGGCCGAGAGCGTGTAGGCCGAAGTTACCGTGTGGGTAAATTTACTGATTGCGGTGGGAGAGAAGAGAATTGCCCAAAAATCATCCATTTCATTTCTGGCCGTCAGCGGGTTGAATTCCATGCCGACGGGATTCTGCATCCAAGCATTGGCAACCAGAATCCATAGTGCAGAAATGTTTGCCCCGACAAATACCATCCAGGTTGAAACCAGATGGAAGCGTTTGCTTACTTTATTCCAGCCAAAAAACATGACAGCCACGAAGGTGGATTCTAAGAAGAATGCTATAATTCCTTCAATGGCCAGCGGGGCGCCGAAAATATCTCCCACGAACCAAGAGTAGTTTGACCAGTTTGTTCCGAACTGGAATTCCAGAATTAACCCGGTAGCCACGCCGATGGCAAAGTTAATACCGAACAGTTTCATCCAGAATTTAGTGGCATTCAGCCAACTTTGATCACCCGTTTTTACCCACATAGTTTCCATGATGGCGAGCATCAGGGCCAATCCCAAGGTCAGGGGTACAAACATGTAATGGTAGATTGCTGTCATGGCAAATTGCCATCGTGACCACTCCACCAGAGTGGTTGTTGTCAGATCAAGAAGCATAATATTAAGGTTTTGTTGTTAATTCTTCAAAAACATGATTACTTTTCTCCTCGGCACTATCGTAGTGGGAGTTCAAGTAATTGGGCATTAACCAAAGTTTAAAGACTAAAAACATGATACATAGCTTAATAATGATAATAAGCCAAAGAGTTCTTCCCCACCGGGGCATATTCCTGAATCCGTCGTAATATAGATCCCAAGCTTTTCTTAGCATACACGACTTTATTTTGTTATTTATCCATTAAAGAACGTAATCAAAGATAAAAATGTTTTCTTGATTTCCATGTTTTTTTCGCATAAATAATACCTATGTACTTATAGAGTAAATTTATTTATCTATTTTTGGGCTAGGAAATGTGTAACGTCAAGTTGCTTTTGTCGTAAACGGAGAGTTGTTTGTTACATTGTAAAGATTGAATTATGAATAATATAGGAAAATATTGTCTGGGAGGGTTCGCTTTGGCGGTTGTGGGATTTTTGTGTTGGTATTTTTCTTCCATAATAGCTTATATCTTGATTGCCGTGATCATCTCTTTTTTGGGACGACCGGTGATGAATTGTTTGGAGCGCTTGGAAATTAAGGGGTATCATATACCGGGAGGTTTGCGAGCCGCGATAGCTTTGATTTGTATTTGGGTTGTATTTATCCTTTTCTTTTACACGGTGATCCCGTTAGTGAGCCAAGAATTTCAGTCGTTGAGTGATATTAGTATCACGAATATCGTGAACAAGCTGGAAGATCCTTTGGCCGATTTGGAGCAGGGATTGAAACGGTTTGGAATTCTTGAATCGGATCAGGACGTGAAGGAATATATCGTGACGAACTTGAAGTCGGTGGTGGATGTCACGCAGATTCAAAATATATTCGGTTCTTTGGCGGGTACGATCAGTAGTATTTTTATAGCCTTGTTTTCCGTGACGTTTATGGCATTCTTTTTCTTGAAGGATAGCAAGTTATTTTACCGGATGTTGTTGACCATCGTGCCGACACGTTACGGGGAAGGCGTGGGGAATGCGCTGGATTCGATTCAAAAATTACTGATGCGTTATTTTATCGGGATTACCTTCGAGGTGCTGATCGTGATGGGTTTGAATATACTGGGATTGACGATCGTGGGTCTACCGTTTAATAATGCGGTGTTGATTGGTTTGATCACGGGGATTACGAATGTAATTCCTTACATCGGGCCTCTGATCGGGGCGGCTTTCGGATTGTCTGTTGGGATCGCGACGAATGTGGATGTCGATTTCTACACGGTGGTATTTCCCTTGTTGATATACATGAGTATCGTTTTCATTATTACCCAGTTGATTGATAACGTGGTGTTACAGCCTCTGATTTACGGGAATAGTGTTCACGCTCACCCGATGGAGATCTTTTTGGTGATACTGATTGCGGGAAATCTGGCGGGTATACCGGGAATGATCTTGGCGATACCGGGGTATACGGTTTTGCGGGTAATATTGAGAGAATTCTTTAATAAGTATAAACTGGTAAAGTCATTGACCAAAGGCCTGGAAGATGAAAATAAAAAAAACTAGAAGTGTGGTTAACTTCTAGTTTTTAACTTTTATCTTTTAGTTCAAATCACCCCTCGCATCCGATCCTCAAAAGCAGAAAGTGCGGCTTTTGCTCCTTCTCCCATGGCGATGATGATTTGTTTGTAGGGTACGGTGGAGACATCTCCTGCGGCATAGATTCCCGGAATATTTGTGCGGCAATGCGTGTCGATGGCGATTTCTCCCATTCGATTCGTGTCAACTACATCCCGGAAAACGCCGCTATTAGGCATTAAACCGATCTGAACGAAAATTCCGTCCAATTCAATGGTACGAACCTCTTCGGTAGTCCGGTCTTTTACCTGGATGCCTGTTACCTTATCCCCGTTGCCGATAACTTCAAGTGTTTGCGAATTGACAAAGACTTCCACGTTGGGTAAGCTTTTTAGTTTTTCCTGTAACACTTGATCGGCCTTTAAATTGTCCAAAAATTCCAATACGGTAACTTTTGAACATATTCCTGCCAAATCAATGGCAGCTTCTATCCCTGAATTGCCCCCTCCTACAACTGCAACGTGTTTGCCTTTGTAGAATGGCCCGTCACAATGCGGGCAGAACGCGACGCCTCTACCGATATACTCGGCCTCACCTGATACGTTCAGTTTTCTCCAACTGGCTCCGGTAGCTACGATAACAGCCGGTGCGGAGAATTTCTCCCCGGTAGCCGTGGAAAGTATTTTTTGTTTGTCCTCTAATGCTATTTTTTCAATCTGCCGATGTTCCAGCAGGTCAATCGGGTAACATTGTAAATGTGTCCGTAAATTGTCTGCCAATTGATTACCTGTTGTTTCCGGTACGGAAATCAGGTTTTCAATTCCCACGGTCTCTTTGACTTGTCCCCCGATACGTTCCGCTATGATGGCCACGTTCAAACCCTTACGTGCGGAGTAAATGGCGGCCGATCCTGCCGGTCCTCCTCCTAGAACGATGACATCATAACTTTTTTCTTTTACCTCTAACGTGTTTTCTTCTATTCCGTATTGAGCCTCAAGTTTGTTTAATAATTCACCGAATTCCCCTCTTCCGACATGGATGAGTTTTCCATCCGCAAACACGGAAGGTACTCCTTGTATCTTTAATTTTTCTACTTCATCTTGGTAGATTGCCCCGTCGACCATTTCGTGATGGATTTGCGGGTTTAAAGTTGCCATGGCATTCAGTGCTTGTATGACATCCGGACAGTTGGTACAAGTTAAAGATACGTAGGTTGTCAGGTGTATAGGACCTTTCAATGCTTTCACCCGGTTGCAGATGGTCTCATCCGGAAAATTCTTCCCTTTCCCGTCTGCATTCATGATGGCAAGCAGGAGGGAGGTGAACTCGTGTCCGTTGGGGACTCCCCGGAATTTGATGCCTGTGGGTTCTCCGTTTTTCAGTAAAGAGAACTCCAGTTCTTTTCCCTCTTTAATCTGGCAAGATATTTTATCTGAACATTCTGCCACGTCAGCCAACATTTCCGTTAATTCCTGCCGACTTTCGTGGTGAGGAGCCACGGCGATGTCCAACGTGTATTGAGCCTCTAAAACGGCGAAAATATTTTTAAGTTGATCTTTCAAAGAGGTATCTAGCATATAAATGAAGTTTAGAGGTTAAAGGGTAAAAATTAGAGTTTAGAATGGTTTTCACTTTAAATTCTAAACTCTAAACTTTGAACTATTTAAATTTTACCAACCAAATCAATGCTCGGTTTCAGTGTGTTTGCACCTTTTTTCCATTTTGCAGGGCAAACTTCGTTCGGGTGTTCTGCCACGAATTGAGCAGCTTCAACTTTCCGAAGTAATTCGTCAGCGTTACGTCCGATGTTGTTGTCGTGGATTTCTGCAATTTTAATCTTTCCTTCCGGGTTTACCACGAATGTTCCGCGATAAGCCATCCCGTCTTCCTCGATCATCACGCCGAAGGCACGGCTCAATACTCCGGTCGGGTCAGCCAACATCGGGTATTTGATTTTACGGATACTTTCAGAAGCATCATGCCATGCTTTGTGTACGAAATGAGAATCCGTGCTTACAGAGTAAACTTCTACTCCCATTGCTTTGAATTGTTCGTATTTCTCTGCCACGTCAACTAATTCGGTCGGGCAAACAAAAGTAAAGTCTGCGGGATAGAAAAAGAAAATTGCCCACTTGCCTTTTACGTCTTCGCTACTTACTGTTTTGAACTCTCCGTTGTGAAATGCCTGAACTTTGAATTCAGGAAGTTGTGAATTGATAATTGGTTCCATTGTTTTTTATTTTTATAATTGATTCTTGTTTTTATTTTCTCGATACAAAAATATATCATTTATTTTTATTAAAACAAGAAATTTGATTGAATTATTCTATGTATGGATAGGCAAAACTAATAAGTAAAAGTAATTGCTTGATTATTAGAATGAATCGCTTTTTACTTTTCTCATAGCTCCGAATATGATTGGGAGGGTTATTGATTGAATATTTTAGACTATCTATTTTAGATTTTTATAGGTTCGACTTAACCGATTGAAAGATAAACTTTTAGCGAATTATTTGAGAAATAGAGGTAACGATTTAGCAACCGTGCGAATTTCAGCGTTTTGCGTTGCTATGCTGTCAAATAACTCTTTCTAAATGCAAAGGTAATACTATTTTTTCAATAAGCAATATTTTGATTTCTTATTAGCCTCTAAATTTGCTATCTTTGCTTTCCGAAATCAAATGAAAGTCCTATGATACAAGATAATTCAATTGTTGTTAGAGAATATTTGATGACAGATAAAGAAGCTGTCATGAATTTAATCAAATTAAATACACCCGATTTCTTTGCAGAAGAGGAAACCAATGATTTGAGCAATTATTTGGATAAAGAAATAGAGCTTTATTATGTCTTGCTCGTTGATGGGAAAGTGGTCGGATGCGGTGGGATAAATTTTGCAGAAAAAAGAACCATTGGAAAAATAAGTTGGGATATTATACATCCAGACTATCAAGGCAAATCATTGGGTAGAAAACTTTTAATGTATAGAATTGAAGTTTTAAAAGCTATTCCCGGTATCAAAAAAATAATAGTCCGAACCTCGCAATTAGCATATAAGTTTTATGAAAAGCAAGGATTTACACTGAATGAAATCAAACGAAATTATTGGGCTGACGGTTTTGATATGTATAGTATGCAATATAACGAATTATAACTGTAAGATATTAGGGATAAGGGCAAACCCATCCCTAATATTTCTACAACTTCATCCCTCTGCCTTTTCTTTGCGGCTGTATAGGGCGGTGTATGCTCTGCCTTAGCTTGTCGAACTGCTCCTTGAACCACTCGGCAATGGGCTTTCGGTCGATGGCAAGAACCAATTTCGTCCCGTCCGTGGGGTCTTTCATCACTTGAACCCCAGCCTTTTCGGTCTTGAATTTCCGTCCGTGTTCCTCCGAGTAAAGTTCCCCTGCATACTCCAACGGCTTCCCCTTGACGAGCGTTGCCGTCTGCCCGTCGCTGAACCCGACAAGGCGGCAGAGGTTTTCGATACGGAGCATTTCACGGAAATAGGGGAACCATGCCGCCGCCCGTGCGATTACCGTTTTCAGAAACGATATTTCCTGCTTGTGTTTCGCTTCCTTGTCCGCTATCTCCCTGCGGTGCTTCTGCTCTACTTCCGCCATTTGTCGGCTGTGGTCTGCCTGCATGGTCTGTATTCTATCTTGCAGGGCTTCGATGGCTTCCCCGTGCGTGGCTACCTCTCTATGTAGTGCGGTATTCTCCCTCTCCAACGTCTTGACCTTGTTGCTGCCGAAAAGAGAACCGACGCTCTCGGCGATGTTGGCGGCTGCGGTGGTGGCTGCCCCTTTCAGCTTCTCGGTCTGTATCTCTTTTTTCGCCCGTCTTAGCTCCTCCTGCGCCGTTTCTTTTTGCTGTTGCAAATCCACTACCTCCGCTTTGAGGCTGTCGGCGAGTTTCTTCGTTTCATTGTAATACTGCTGCGTGGACTTGTGCCGTGCCTTTGAACCGTCTATGCCTCTTTGCAGCCCGTATTTCGCCATCGCCTCGGCGTAGGTGTCTTGGTAGGACTTTAATTTCAATCGTGTCATAATATCGTCGGCACACAGCCTCACGGTGTCGGTCGGCTTCTTGCGGTATCGCTTCTTCGCCTGCTCCTCCCTTTTGCGGCGCTTGCGCTCTCCCTTGACGATGGGGACGAGCGTGACGTGTATGTGCGGCGTTTCCTCGTCCCGATGCAGGTGCGCCGCCACGATGTTCTCCTTTCCGAACGTGTCGGCGAAGTATTTCATATTGTCGGCGCACCACTCGTCCAAACGCCCCTCCCTTTCGATGCGTTCCATGTCCTCGTGTGTTCCCGACACGTTGATTCGGATCGCCCGTACTTGGTTATTTCCGATTTTGCGTGTCAGCCCCGCTTCTTCCAATCTTCTCCGGATAGCCGCCGAACGGTCTTTTATCCCGTCGGGGTAGGTAACGAGTTTTCGGTTCAGGTGCGTGCGTGTGGGGTCTGCGTTCTTCGGGATGATGAAACGCTCTATGTGGGCGGTCGTTCCGCTGTCGGAACCGTGCGCCTTTTCCATGTGCAATACTACGAATCCCATATATATTCCTTTCTTTTTTAGCTTGTGAAACAATAAACTTGACTATCTTTGAGGGCGGCAAAATGCCGTCCTCAACGGGGTGTGCAGAGGGGCTTGCCCCTTGCCTTATTGGGGAATTTTCAGCGATACGGAGTATTGCGGCTCGGAAAAT